>Ga0207701_10000254_pt1 | contig 54754 bp, 46 predicted proteins | sample KBSSwiSSwithPhiX_FD_184294 | JGI IMG/M metagenome (GOLD analysis project Ga0207701, IMG submission 184294) | Switchgrass rhizosphere bulk soil microbial communities from Kellogg Biological Station, Michigan, USA, with PhiX - S5 (SPAdes) (version 2) | ecosystem: Environmental > Terrestrial >... | reverse complement strand
CGCGTTCAGCGCGACGGCAACGACGCCGGCGATGATTTCGGGCAGCCCAATCACGTCGTCTCCCGCACGAGCCACGCGATCGATATCGCGACCACCGCAGCGAGACCGACGTAGATCAGCGTGAACACGATCATCGGCACGGCGAGCCCGGGCATCGGCGTCACGGCGTCGGCCGTTCGCATGATGCCGCCGATGATCCACGGTTGCCGCCCGACTTCGGTGACCACCCAGCCGGCTTCGGTGGCGATGAAGCCGGCAGGCGTGAGCAGAGCGAGCGCACCCAACAGGCCGCGACGGTCGGCAATCTCGCGTCCTCGCAGGAGCGTCAAGGCCGCCCATGTGCAGACGAGCGCCATCAGGGTTCCAAGTATCACCATCACCTGAAACGCGACGTGCACCGGCGCGACTGGCGGCCACTCGTCGCGCGGAAACGCGGACAGGCCTCTGACCTCGGCGTCGGGATCACGAAACGCGAGCAGCGAGAGCGCGCGTGGAATCTCGAGTCCGACCAGATGCAGCGGCGCGCCTCGCTGGGTTTCGACGAGCGACTCCATCGCTGCGAGCTTGACCGGCTGCCATCGCGCCACGGCTCGCGCGCTGCCGTCGCCGGAAATCGGCTGCAACAGAGCGGCTGGAATGCCGATGGTCAGTGCCACCGTCATCGCGTGCCGATGGAAGGCACCGCTGGTTCGCGGACCCAAAGGCTCCGCGCCGCGCCTCAGCACGTGCGCGCCGCGCTGCTGCAGGAGGACCGCGGCGTGAATCCCTGCGACCGCCAAGCCCGTCGACGCATATGCGGCCAGCAACATGTGCACGACCTGTTGGAACGTCGATGGATTGCGCATCGCCGCGAGCGGATCGATCGCGATGAACCTCCCGCCATCCACGGTCACGCCTGCCGGCGTGTTCATCCATGCATTGACGATGACCACAAAGAGCGCCGATGCCGCGCCGCTGACGGCAACGATAAGTCCGGCCAGCATATGTGCGCGTGACGACACGCGGTCCCAGCCGTAGAGATACACGCCAAGGAAGATCGCTTCGGTGAAGAAAGCGAACCCTTCGAGCGCAAACGGAATTCCGATGACCGGGCCGGCGAGCTGCATGAACGACGGCCAGAGCAGGCCCAGCTCGAACGAGAGGACGGTGCCCGACACCGCACCGACCGCGAAGAGGATGGCGGTGCCCTTGGCCCAGCGCCGCGCCAGCTGGAGGTAGATGGCGTCGCCGGTGCGGCGCCATCGCCACTCCGCCAGCACCATCAGCAGCGGCATGGCGATGCCGATTTCCGCGAAGATGATGTGGAAGCCAAGCGAGAGCGCCATCTGCGCTCTCGCGGCCATGAGATTGGAGATCAACATGGGCGGACCTAAAGGTCCACCTCTGCGTTATCGACTATTGCTTATCGGGTCGCCGTATTCGCAGTCACCGCTGGCAGTGCCTGCCACGTTCCCGTCATCGGCTGCTGCTCGGCGCCCGGTTTCGACCAGTCGCACACGCCGCTCGGGAACATCTGCTTGAGTCGAGCCAGTTCGTCCGGCGTGAACGTCACCCTGTAGTCCGACGCGACGATCGGCTTGAGCTGGCATTTGATGACATCGCCCGCGAGCGGGCTTCCTGCGACACCGCGCGGGAACGAGTTCGCCGGATACAGCTCGTTGCACTTGCCGGAGTTCGGCATCTGCCGCTCGACAATCCGCTGCGGATGTTCGTCGCGGGTCCAGCAGGCGTCGACGAAATCAGCCGGCTTCGCGCGACGCAGCTTCACCAGCTTCGAGTCCCTCGACGTGTCGCCTGCGATTTTCGTGAGCCACTGATCCATCTGTGCCAGCCCCTGCCGCAGCACCGGCGCCTTCAACGAATCGCCCCAGCGGCGATCGTCGGTCAGCATCACCTGGTTGTCCGTATAGCCGTTCGCCTTCTGCAGCCGCTCACGCATCGAGAACGAGTGATAACGGAGATGGATATTGCCGCCCTGAACATCATCCAGATAGGCGCGGTAGTCGAGGATGGGCGTCGTCGCCAGGCCGCCTCCGCCCCACGTCATGCGTCCCATGCGGTACGCGGTGCGGACCGCGGCGAGATCCGCCACGGTGCGTGTGGGAACCATCTTGCCGTCGTTGTCGTACCCGCCAATCTTGGCGTTCAGGTCGAGAAACTGTTCCTTCGTGATCGTGCCCGCGTTCAATGCGCCGAGGCCGTACTGAATACCGACGTTATCGAGCGGCCGCCGTGCGAAGCCGGTCTTCGGATCGCGCCCCCACACATTCACCGCGTGGTCGTACACATCACAGCGTGCCCCGGTCGGGTTCTTTACGGGGTCGTAGCGCATCGCCTCGGGCAGCGAGCAGTACTCGCCGACGGTGATGCGCCCCGGGTTCAGGCTGTTGGTCTTGAGCGTGGCCAACTGACCGAGGCCGGCAATCTGCCGCTGCTGTTCGTCGGTGAACGTGACAGAGCCCGCGAGCTTGTCGAAGTAGTTCGCCAGCAGCCGCGCATCGCTGATCATCCCGACGGTGCCGAATTCCATGTCGGGGAAGCTGCGTTGCACGATCAATCCATCGAGCAGGCCGGGATAGCCGTCGCCGATCTGGTGCTGCTGATAGGTGGCACCCGATCCACCGAAGCCAACGGTCCATTGCGGAGCGCCATACGCCTCGATGAAGTGCTCCCTGGTCATCATCATCGTCTCGATGGCGAGCAGCTCCGAACAGTCGTTGCCGAAGACATTCAGAGAGTTGGATGCGACGGCGTAGCCTTGCTGCAGCATCACCTCGTCATCGACGCCGCCGGTGCCAGTCCCCTGCTTGTACCAGCCGCCCGCGCATCCACCGCCGAACGTGTAAATCAGCCGGCCGTTCCATCCTGACGGTTTGGTCACGAAATCAGGCTGCGCGTCCTTGGCGGGGTTGAAGAGCATCGCGATCTCGTAGACGCCGCGATTGATGGTGCCGGTCTCGACGCGGACGATAAACGGCGCCTGCACGCCGAGTGAGGTGGTGACCATGGCCACGTCGGACGGAATGACTTTCGGATCGGGAAGCGGCTTGAAGGTGTTCTCGCCGCCACGGCCGCGACCCGCCGGAGCGGCGGGGGCGGTGGACTTGTACACAAAGTCGACGCGGGTGGCGATCGAGCAGTCAGCGTCGAGCGGCTTGCCTGCGACACCGCCAGACATCACGTTGAACTTTTCGGTTTCACAGATGAACGGCGTTTCGTGGGGGCCCGAAATCACCGGTCCGGCAACGGGATGGTTGACGACGGTGAGCTTCGCGGTCGCTTTACCGGCCGATGCGACCAGTGCATTGCTGCCGTCGTTCAGGCCCTTGACGAGCGCCACCAGCGCGCGGCCCGTCGCGTCCGCGCGGAGCGCGGTCGTAATGTCGCTGCCATTCAGCGTCAGCCGCGCCGCCGTCGGCTGAGTGCTGGCGGGGAGTGCGACGCTGACGAGCACATCTCCACCGCTGACGAATTCAGCCCGCGGATTCGACACGACGCGAAGCTGCAGCCCCTGCGCCGAAGTGTTCAGTGGGAACGTGAGGACCAGTGCAATAGCCGCGAACAATAAACGCATAAACCTCTCCTCGTGGTACTACGCGGTTGTCAGCGCGCGTTCGGTCAGCAGCCCCGTGAAATCGCGGATGTTCGAGACCTGCTCGATGCGCTCGATGCGTTCAAAGATGGCATCGAGCCGCTCAGACGGCAGCACCAGCGATCCACACTCCATGAACTTGTCACGGAGCTCTTCGCGCGTGAACGGCCGTTCCGGACCGCCGCGATAGGGCCCTGATTCCTGCGTCAGGACGCGGCCGTCCTCCAACTCCACTTCGACGAGGCTGAGCATCTTCACGAAGCCCTGGTTCTCGATTCCCTGATCGAAAACGGTTTCGACCCGACGCATCATCGCCTGTACCGGCGCGCTTCTCACGAACTCGTCGCTGAACTCGTTGACGCCCGCCTTCCGGCGGAGCGCAACCGCCGACAGCATGAACGGCGGACAGAACTTCGCCTCGAGCTCGGTGTTCGCGATCGTGTACCGCAGTGGGTTCAGGATGTTCGATCCCGCGCGCAGGCGAATCTTCTTGATCTGCTCCGGCTTGATGTCGTGCTGCGTGACGAGCGTCAGCATCGCATCCATCGTTGGATGACCGAGGCAGCCGCACGGATATGGCTTGATCGACACGCCTGGGCTGACGATCGTCCATGGGTCTCCGAGAACGCCGACAATGCGCTGGGCGTCGAACCCACCACCGGTCACCTTGAAGAAGCCCCACTGGCCGTCGAGGGCGTCGGCGCCCGCGGTGAATCCCTTTCCCGCCAGTTCCGCGGCTGTCACCCCGTTGAAGGCGGCGCGGCCGACGTGCAGCGGCTTGGTCATCGTCCCGAAGCTCACACGGATGCCGGCCGACATACTCGCGGTGATGCCGATCGCATGGGCAAGCTGAGCGCGATCGAGCTTCAACAGCTTTGCGGTTGCCGCCGCGGCGCCGAAGGCGCCGATGGTGCCGGAGGTGTGAAATCCCTGTTTGTAGTGGGTCGGATATATTGCGTCGGCAATCTTGCACTCGACTTCGAACCCAGTCAGAAACGCTTCAATGACCGTCCGGCCAGAGGCACCAAGGCGTTCGCCGACGGCGAGCGACGCCGCGAGAGGCGGAATCGTCGGGTGTGTGAGCAATCCAAAGATGCGATCCGAGGCTGTTGACAGCTGGGTGTCGTCGTAATCGTGGGCGTGGCCGCTGGTTGCATTGACGAGCGCGGCGGATGCGGCGCGCGTTTGGACACTGTCGCGTCCGAGAGTTGTCGATTCAGCGCGGCTGCCATCGTCGCGCACGTGGGCGCGCAGGATGTCGCTCGCGGATGTGGTGGAGCCGGCGAGGATCACGCCAATGCCGTCCGCGATGCAGCGGCGTCCGATGTCGAGTGCCTCCGCGGGAATGTCGGCAAACGTTGTCGTCGCGATAAAGTCGACGACGGCGCTGGTCGCCCGGCTCTGATCATTCATGACCGGCAATCTTCGCATAGTTGCGGTACAGTCACGAACCACGTGCCCCTCGTGCCTCCGTGGTTGTAATTTCTGATCTCGGGATTCGATGCTTCCACTGACAGGCATCACCGTCATCGCCGTTGAGCAGGCAGTAGCCGCGCCGTTCGCGACGCGGCAGCTCGCGGATCTCGGCGCCCGTGTCATCAAGATCGAGCGCCCCGGCGTTGGCGATTTCGCACGCGGCTACGATGCGACGGTGAACGGCATGTCGAGCCACTTCGTCTGGCTGAACCGCTCGAAAGAGTCGCTGACGCTCGACCTGAAGCGCACCGAAGCGATTGACGTGTTGCGGACACTGCTCGCCCGTGCAGATGTCTTCATCCACAACCTTGCACCCGGGGCGATGGCTCGTCTTGGCTTCGCGGCTGTCGACGTTCGCCGTGAGCACCCTCAGCTCGTCGTGTGTGAAGTATCCGGCTACGGCTCGGACGGTCCCTATCGGGAGAAGAAAGCGTATGACCTGCTCGTGCAAAGCGAGGCGGGCGTGTTGTCCGTGACCGGGACCGAGGACGCGCCTGCCAAGGTCGGCATCTCGATCGCGGATATTTCCGCCGGCATGTATGCGTTCTCTGGCGTGCTGGCGGCGCTCGTTCGCCGCGGGAAGACAGGAAAAGGATCGGCACTCGAGATCTCGCTCTTCGACTCGCTGGCGGAGTGGATGTCCTATCCGGTGTATTACGCATACGGCGGCACACCACCGCCACGCAGCGGTGCGCGCCATGCCGTCATCGCTCCGTACGGGCCTTATACCGCCGGTGATGGGCACGTCGTCTATCTCGGGCTGCAGAACGAACGCGAGTGGGCACGATTTTGTGCAGAAGTGATCGGCCGCCCGGATATGGCCACAGACGGACGCTTCTCTTCCAATCCACGGCGCGTCGAGCATCGCGACGAACTCGATGCGGCGATTACCGATGCGTTCCGCGGTCTGACCGCGAATCAGGTGATAGCACGTTTGGACGCCGCGCAGATTGCCAACGCGCGCATGAACACGGTCGAGGAGCTGATCACGCATCCGCAGCTCGCGAGCCGCGGCCGGTGGCGCGAGGTGGACTCGCCGGCGGGTCGCGTACGCATGGTGAAGCCGCCGTTCAACTTCGATGGCGTGGAGATTCCGATGGGCCCCATTCCAGCAGTTGGTGAGCACACCGATGCGATCCTCGGTGAGCTCGGCATCGCGTCGGAAACGGTCGCGGATTGGCACGCTCGCGGTATCGTGTAAGCGGCATGGCTATCAAAGAAGGTTGGACAGGGCGCGTGTACGAGGACTTCGAGATCGGCGATATCTATCCGCATCCGCTCGGGCGGACGGTGTTGCCCGTCGACAACAGCTGGTTCACGCTGCTGACGCAGAACACCAATCCCATCCACTTCGATCGCGCGTATTCCGCACAGACCGAATTCGGGCAGCCACTGGTCGATTCCACCTTCACCCTCGCACTGGTCACCGGCCAGTCCGTGATCGATTTGTCGATCAATGTCATGGCCAACCTCGGGTGGGATGAAGTGCGTCTGCCGAATCCGCTGTTCGAAGGCGAGACGGTCTACTCGAGGAGCGAAGTGCTCGACAAACGCGAATCGAAGTCGCGACCGAACGTCGGGATCGTGAAGGTGAAGACCACCGGCTTCACCGAAACCGGGAAGGTCGTGATCGAGTTTCTCCGCACGTTCATGGTGTACAAACGAGGCCACGTCCCGACGCGCGCGAAGATCCCGGAGCCCAAGACCAGTGGTCGACCGTAGAGGCGGACCTTCAAGTCCGCCTTCATCCGTCCGCGAGATCGACGTCTCGGTGCTGCGCGACACCGTGGCACGGCTGATCGTGGAGGCCAACTACAACATCCCGACCGACATCCTGCAGGCGCTGCGTGACGCGGTCGATCGCGAAGAATCGCCGCTCGGCCGTCGAACGCTGGAGCAACTTGTTCGCAATTACGAAGTAGCCGCCGCCGAGCGGCGGCCTGTCTGCCAGGACAGCGGCGTTGCCGTGGTGATGCTCGAGGTCGGGCAGGACGTGCACTGGACCGGCGGCAGTATGCAGGAGGCCATCTACGACGGCGTCCGCGAAGGGACGCGCACGGGCTATCTGCGCTGGTCGGTGACGGGTGACCCCACGCGGATGCTGAACCGTTCGGGCGAGGAGACGCCGGCGGTCATTCACATCGACGTCGTGCCCGGATCTGAGGTGCGGATCCTGTTCGCCTCAAAAGGCTTCGGTGCGGAGAACATGAGCGCACTGAAGATGTTCGTGCCTGCAGACGGCGTCCCCGCGATCACACAGTTCGTGCTCGACACCGTCGATCGTGCCGGCGCAAACGCGTGTCCGCCGATTATTGTCGGCGTGGGGATTGGAGGAACGTTCGAGAGCGCCGCACTGCTGGCGAAGAAGGCCGTGCTCCGCCCGCTCGACGTCCGGAATCCGCGCGCCGACGTCCGGCAGCTTGAAGTCGAGTTGCTCGAGCGTGTCAACGAACTCGGCGTCGGTCCTCAGGGTCTTGGCGGACGCATCACCGCGCTTGGCGTGAACATCGAGGTTCACCCCACGCACATCGCCGGCTTGCCCGTGGCGGTAAATCTCGGGTGCCATTCGACGCGCCGAATATCGACGATGTTGTAGGCCGGGTCCTTTCGGACCCGGCAGATCGAACACGCCGAAGCAGATGTCTCACGTTTTCGAACTGAAATGTCAGAACGGGATCAGCGAACACGATCTCGATCGTCTTCGCGCCGGCGATTCGGTTGAGCTCACCGGGCAGGTGATCTCAGTACGAGACGCGAGCGCGGTGCGCCTGGCAGCCGCCATTCGAGAGGGACACCCACTTCCGATCTCGCTCGAAGACCAGATTCTCTATGCGGTAGGTCCATCGCCCCCGAAGCCCGGCCAAATAATTGGATCGGCCGGACCGACGACAACATCACGGATGGCCCGGTTTCTGCCCTCGCTTTTCAAAGCTGGCGCCCGCGCGATTATCGGCAAAGGCGAGTTACACGGCGACGAAGCAGCACCGTTTCTGTCACACGGTGCGGTGTATTTCGGTGCGATCGGCGGTCTCGGTGCGCTCCTGGCGAAGCAGATTTCATCGACGCGCATCGTCGCATATGACGATTTAGGGCCCGAGGCGCTGTACGCTTTACAAATCTTTGCATTTCCCGTCGTGGTCATCATCGACCGCCACGGCGGAAATTTTCACGAAATTGCCCGGACAGAGTGGCGCAAGGCCCGATGATGCGCGCACGTCAGGTCCCGATTGTGGCCGACTCATGTCGGCGCTGCGAATGATTCACGTCCGCACACCACCCCAGTAAGGTCGCCCCAAGTAAACAAAGGAGGCCATTAAGCCGTAAGTCGCATTAAATGGCCGAAGAACAGATCGCAACTGGCACTGTGGATGCGCATGCTATAGTCAACCCACCCTCGCGCCGGGCGAGCGCGCCGCCCGCGCTGGACATCGAGCATCAACGCGACGTCCTCGCGCGACTGAAGCGCATCGAGGGACAGCTCCGAGGCATCCGGAAAATGATCGAGGAGCCTCGTCTCTGCATCGCCATTCTGCAGCAGCTTGCGGCGGCAGAAGCGGCGATCGGGCGCGTCAGCCATGTCATCCTCAAGTTTCACGTCGAAAAATGTGTGCCGCACAGCATCGCTCAGGGTGCGGACGAACACACTGAGAGCCTCGCCGAGCTGGTCGACATCGTCGATCGTTTCTCTCGCTAGCCGCGGATCCGGCGGATCCGCGCCGCTCAAGCCAACATCCGAGCTTTCCAACCGCGCCGTAGAGCTATGCTCATGCGGCGCGGACTATTGGAATTTCTACATTTACCGATTGACAAATTTAGGAAGCAGACTGACGAACGCTCCGATGCGGGGAATTCGTAGTTCGATAAGTTTGTCAATACAGAGAAGTACGTAGTGCACCGCTGGCGCGTACACAAATTCGGCGGCTCGAGTGTCGCCGATGCCGCGTGCATGCAACGCGTCGCCGACATCGTCGAGCGCGAAAAGGGTCCTCGTGTCGGTATCGTCCTGTCCGCATCCCGGGGAGTGACCGATGCGCTGCTGGCGCTCATCACCCAGGCCGAGCGGCAGCAGCCGGTCGACGATGCGGTGCTGGCGCTGCGCGAACGCCACATCGAGATGGCGCGGGCGCTCATCCCCGGCACATCGGCCGACGCCTATACGGAAGTCCTGGACCGCGACTGCCAGGACATCACGGGCATCCTTCACGCGGTGCACCTCACGCGATCGGCCTCGTCGGCCGTCCGCGATCTGGTCGCCGGGTTTGGCGAAATCTGGTCCACCCGTCTGTTTGCCCGCTATCTCGCCGCGCGGGGCCGCAGACCGGGCCGGGTGATGTGGGTCGACGCGCGCGACGTCGTGCGAGTGGACTGGAGCGCGCTTGGTCCGAGCGTGCGGTGGGATGAGTCGCGCGCCAACGCGCTACAGGTCATTCCGAGTGAGGTCGACGCGACGCTCGTCATCACGGGTTTCATCGCGCGAACGGCAGATGGTCTGCAAACGACGCTGGGCAGAAACGGAAGCGACTTCTCGGCATCGATCTTCGGCGATCTGCTCGACGCGGAAGAGATTGTCATCTGGACCGACGTCGATGGCGTGCTGAGCGCCGATCCGCGCCGCGTGCCCGACGCGAGGGTGATCGACTCGCTCTCGTATCACGAAGCGATGGAACTCGCATACTTCGGCGCCAAGGTCATCCATCCGCAGACGATGGCGCCGGCCGTCGAGAAGCGCATCCCGATCTGGATCAAGAACACGTTTGCGCCTGACAAAGCCGGATCACTCATTTGCGAGTCGCCGAACTCCGCACATCCGGTCAAGGGGATTACGAGCATCGACGCCGTTGCGCTCGTCAACGTCGAGGGCGCCGGCATGATCGGCGTGCCCGGTACTGCCCAGCGGCTGTTCGGTGCGCTGCGCGAGGATGGCATCTCCGTCATCCTCATCTCGCAGGGCAGCTCCGAGCATTCGATCTGCTTTGCGATTCCGCACTCGGAGGCCGAACGTACCGCGCGCACCGTGCGGCACGCCTTTCACGCCGAGCTGAACGGCGGCCAGATTCAAAACGTCGACGTGATTCGTGGCTGCAGCATCCTGTCCGTGGTTGGCGACGGGATGGCTGGCACGCCCGGGATTGCGGCGCAGGTGTTCGGCTCGCTCGGAGCCGCTGGCGTCAACGTGCGCGCCATCGCACAGGGCTCCTCCGAACGCAACATCTCCGTCGTGATTGACGAACGCCAGACGACGCGGGCGCTGAGATCGGTGCACGCAGGCTTTTATCTCTCACCGCATACGATTTCGGTCGGCATCATCGGGCCGGGTGCCGTCGGCAGCGTGCTGCTCGACCAACTCGCATCGCAATCGGCACGACTCACGCGCGACTTCCACATCGATCTGCGGCTGCGTGGCGTGATGACGACGCGTGCGATGGCTCTCTGTGACGCAGCCATACCGTTTGACGGCTGGCGCGACGCCCTCAGGGACGGCAAGCCGCCCGACATGCTGCGCTTCGAGGACCATGTGAATGCGGAGCACCTGCCGCATGCCGTCATTCTCGATTGCAGCGCGAGCGACGAGGTCGCCGAGCAATACCCGCGATGGCTTGGGGCGGGCATTCACGTCGTGACGCCGAACAAGCGCGCCAACAGCGGACCTCTGGATCTCTTTGATGATCTTCATGAGGCGCGGCGTGCCGCAGGTTCGCATTACCTGTATGAAGCGACGGTCGGCGCCGGGCTGCCGATCATTCAGACGCTGCGGGACCTGCGCGAGACCGGTGACGAGATCCGCCGGATCGAAGGAATTCTCTCCGGCACGCTCGCGTATCTGTTCAACGTGTGGGATGGCAAGCAATCGTTCTCCGAAGTCGTACGCGTCGCCAAGGCGAACGGCTATACCGAGCCGGATCCGCGCGACGACCTGTCTGGAACCGACGTGGCGCGAAAGCTCGTCATCCTCGGGCGCGAGATGGGGCTGCGGCTCGAACTGTCGGAAGTGGAGCTCGAAGGGCTCATTCCACCATCGTTGGGCGCCTGCAACGTAGACGAGTTCATGAGCCGGCTGACCGAACTCGACGCGCCGATGTTGAAACGGCTCGAGGCCGCTCATGCGAAAGGCAAGGTGCTGCGCTATGTCGCGGCCCTCGATGCCGCCTCGTCGCGCGCGACCGTTGGGCTCGTCGAGCTCGATCGCACGCACCCGTTTGCCAACATCAACCTGACCGACAACATCGTGCGGTTCGTGACCAGCCGCTACGACAGGAATCCGCTGGTCGTCCAGGGGCCAGGCGCAGGTCCCGCCGTGACCGCGGGTGGCGTGTTCGCAGATCTGCTCAGAGTGTGTGCGTACCTCGGGGCCAAGTTGTAGAATCGGGCCCGGTGGGCTTCTGGATGCAGCCAAAAAAGACGTTTCTGCGCCGCGCGCTGTTCCAGATTCACCTCTGGACTGGCGTCGCCGTCGGCGTCTACATGGTCTTCATCAGCATTACCGGCAGCGCCGTGGTGTTCCGACGCGACCTGAACACGAGCCTGCTCGGCAACGTTCCCGCGAAAGAAGTGGCGGCGGATGCCAAACGACTTTCGGAAGCGGAACTGCGCGAGGCAGTGCTCCGACAGTATCCCGGCTACACGATCACCCGTGTTTTCAACTCCCGTCGCCGTCTCGCGCCGAGCGAGGTGACGCTGTCGAAGGACGGCGACGTCCTGCAGGAGCGATTCAATCCGTTCACCGGCGCCGATATGGGCAATGCGCATCCACGCGCGGTCGCCGTGATGGAGTGGTTCACCGATCTCCACGACAATCTCCTCGCCGGCGAGACGGGACGAAAGGTCAACGCTGTCGGCGGCGCGCTCTTGTGTGTGCTCTGCATTACGGGCGTCATCATCTGGTGGCGAGCGTGCGGCCCCTGGTACAAGGGCTTCTATTTCAATCCGACCAGCAGCTGGAAGCGGATGAATTTCGATATCCACGCAGCGCTCGGCTTCTGGGGTCTACTGATTCTCTTTCTCTGGGGCCTGACCGGGATCTACTTCGGGTTCCCTGACTTCTTCGTTGCGGCCGTCGACTACTTCGAACCCGCCAGCGAGTCTCCGGGGCAACGTCGTGGGGACATGTTTATCGCGTGGCTCGTGCGCATGCATTTCGGACGCTATGGCGGAATGGGCGTGCGCATTACCTACGTCATCATCGGACTGCTGCCGGCCGTGATGTTCGTGACAGGCGCCATCATGTGGTGGAATCGCGTGCTGCGCCGCTGGCTCGCCGAGTCGAAAACCGCACGCACGCGCACGCGTGCAGTCCTTCCGGTTCCGACAGCCATCGAGTAGTGTGAGATGTGTGATGTGTGATGTGTGATTAGCGATTTGTGATTTCAAACCCCGCGCTCATCACCAATCACTAATCACCAATCCACCATGGCCACCCCTCGAACCGATCTCCAACACCGGGTCGACGACATTGCGGAGCGGACGCTCAGGCGCATCAGCCTGCGCATCATGCCGTACGTCTTTCTCCTCTATATCATCGCCTTCCTCGATCGCGTGAACGTTGGGTACGCCGCGCTCCAGATGGCCGGCGACCTCGGATTCAGCCCGGAGGTCTTCGGTTTCGGCGCCGGCATCTTCTTCTTCGGTTACGTGCTTCTGGAAATTCCCGGCTCGGTCATCGTCGAGCGATGGAGCGCGCGCAAATGGATCGCGCGCATCATGATCTCGTGGGGCATCCTCGCGGTCATGATGGCGTTCGTGAAGACCGCGGGGCAGTTCTACACGGTGAGGTTCCTGCTCGGCGCCGCTGAAGCGGGCTTTTTTCCAGGCCTCATCGTCTACCTCTCCCACTGGTTCCGCTACGAGGACCGTGCGAAGGCCGTTGCGTGGTTCATGGCCGCCATCCCGGTCTCGAACCTGCTCGGCTCTCCCATTTCAGGGCTGCTCCTTGGGGTGAACTGGCTGAATCAACCCGGCTGGCGATGGCTGTTCATCGTCGAAGGGCTCCCCGCCGTCGTCCTCGGATTTGTCACTCTTTTCTATTTGACCGACTGGCCGCGCGAAGCGAAATGGCTGCCGGAAGACGAGAAGCGGTGGATTATCGGCGAGCTCGAGGAGGAAAAGCGGCAGCGGAAGTCCGTGCATCAGATTTCGATGTGGCGCGCACTCGGGCATCGCGATGTGCTGCTGCTGGTCGCGACGTACTTTTTCGCGACGGTTGGTTTTTATGGCCTGAACATCTGGCTGCCGACGATTCTCAAAGGCGCGTCCGGATGGAGCGACCTGAAGGTGACGATGGTCGCGATGATTCCGCATCTGGCGGGACTCGCGGGCATGCTCCTATTCGGCTGGTCCTCGGATCGCACCGGTGAGCGGCGATGGCACGCGGCCGGCGCGATCATGCTTGGCGCCGCAGGTTATCTGCTGGTGGTTGCTGCCGGCGGCAATCCGCTCCTCGTCGTCGCGGCCTTCTGCATCGTTGCCGCGGGCGCGGACGGATATTTCCCCGGGTTCTGGCCTCTGCCGACGGCGTTTCTGACCGAATCAGCCGCCGCGGCGGCGATCGGCCTTATCAATTCCGTTGGAAATCTCGGCGGGTTCGTCGGACCTTACATCCTCGGGTACGTGAGGACGACAACGAACTCGTTCAATATCGGCTTGGCGCTACTCGCGCTTTCCATGTTGATTGGTGCGGGATGCGTGCTGTCAGTGAGGCACGCGGCGGGCGCCGATCAGCGGAAGTAGCCATTCAGCAGCGCGGCGATGATGGTCATGAACGTCGCGAACTGTAAGCCGACCAGCCACATGAATCGCGAATCGAATCGAGTCTCGAGTCGCTCGAATCTTCGGTCCATGTGCTGGAATTGTCCGTTGATGTAATCGAATCTTCCGTCGATGTGATCGAATCTTCCGTCGATGTGGTCGAATCTTCCGTCGATGCGATCGAATCGGCGATTCATATCGGCGCGCAAGTCACGAATGTCGGCACGGACCTCGCCGATGGCCACGGCGTGCTCCTCCCCGCGGCCTTCCAGGTAAGCGACACGCTCCTCCAAAGCTCCCATGCGCGGGCCTCGTTCCCGGGCCAACATGGCCCGATTCTACATCGTCGTCGTGAGCACGATGCGTGCCCGGCCGTAGACCATTGATGCTCGACGCGAAGGTGAACTTCTTGCCGCGCGCCTTCACCGGGGATGTGGCAGAATCTGCGCGGCGTTGCTCACGACGTTCGGTCGTGCTGACGTTGGACATCGTTCTGAGGAGGCGCGGATGCAGAACAGCCTCAAGCACGCCTTGCAGGTATGTGTTGCGGTGGGCGTCGCCACCGTTCCGATGATCGCGGCCGCGTTGATGCAAAGCGGTGGCGGGGCGGCGCGGGCTGCGGTCTATGCGAGCGTCGGTGAAGAGCTCATCACCTTCAGCGCCGACATCGGACACGCGACGCTGACGAGACAATCGTCGACCATGCTTCCAGGCTTCGTGCAGGAAGCCTGGGTGTCGCCATCAGGTCCGTTTCTCTATGTCGCGTGGAGCAACGGCGGCGCCAGTTACGCTGGTTCCGGCGTCAACCCGGTGGGCGACAAGCATGGCATCACCGCGTTCCGCGTCGATTCGACCGGCGCCTTGCGCGAGCACGGCGCACCGGCGGCAATACGGTCACGCCCGATTTACGTCACCGGCGATCGGTCCGCGCGCCACCTGCTGGTAGCGTACAACGACCCCAGCGGCATCTCGGTTCACGCCATCAACGCTGACGGAACGGTCGGTGCGGAAATATCCCAGTCGGGTTCGCTCGATGTTGGCATCTACGCGCACAACGTCCGGGTCCTGCCCGGCAATGACGCGGTCGTACTGGTCACGCGAGGTAATGAACCAACGAGCACCACCAAGGAGGACCCGGGCGCGCTCAAGGTGTTTCGATTCGACAACGGCACCCTGACCAACACTGCTTCGATCGCGCCGTCGAACGGAATCGGATTTCGCTCGCGCCATCTCGACTTTCATCCGACGCGTCCGTGGGCGTTTCTGACGCTCGAAGCACAGAACAGGCTCGAAGTCTTCGGGATCGCGAAGGGCACCGTGACTTCGCAGCCGCTGTTCAACAAGGCCACGCTGGCCGACGGTACCGGAGTCAAAGGCGGGCAGACTACGAGCACGCTTCACGTACATCCGAACGGGCAATTCGTCTACGTCGCGAATCGAGGCGCGGCGGAGGGAGGCACGAACAACATCGCCGTATTCCGCGTCAATCAGGAGACTGGCGAACCGTCGCTGATTCAGAACATCGACACGCACGGGCTGACGCCGCGGACGTTTTCTGTCGATCCGAGCGGCCGCATGCTCGTTGTCGGCAACCAGACGACGCAGTCGGTTGCAGGACATACCGTGCCCGCCAATCTGGCAGTGTTTCGAATTCGCCCGGACGGGATGCTCGACTTCGCCCAGCGCTACGATTTGGCCGTCGGTCGCAAGCCGGTGTGGTGGACCGGATTCGTGCCTCTCAGGTAACAATCGCGCCATGACTCAGTCGAGCAGGCGTGACTTCCTGAAGACCACTCTCGGCACATACGCGTCTGGTGTGCTCGTGATCCCCGCACAGCGCGGCGGTGCTTCGAATCCAGGCCCCGATGAACTGACGGCTCTGTCGCTGTGGGATGCGGCGGAGCACGTGCGCGGGCGGAAAGTCTCGCCCGTGGAGCTCACCAGCGCGTGCCTGGCGCGGATCGAACGGCTCAATCCCGTGTTGAACGCGTTCATCACGGTCACCGCGGATCAGGCGCTCGCCGATGCCAGAGCGGCGGAGCAGGAGATCGTCCGCGGAAGACGCCGAGGGCCGTTGCACGGCATCCCGATCGCGTTGAAGGATCTCTTCGACACCGCCGGCGTGAAGACGACGGCTGGGAGCGCCATCTTCGCGGATCGTGTCCCCTCGCAGGATGCGGAAGTGGTCCGCCGCCTCAAGCAGGCGGGCGCCGTGCTCGTCGGCAAACTGAACATGCACGAGTTCGCGTACGGCGATACGTCGGCACAGAGCCACTTCGGACCGGTTCGCAATCCCTGGGATCGCCAACGGATTTCCGGTGGATCCTCGGGAGGATCCGGCGCTGCCGTTGCGGCGCGGCTCTGCTACGGCGCGCTTGGATCGGATACCGGCGGCTCCATCCGCCAGCCTTCCGCCTATTGCGGCATCGTTGGTTTGAAGCCGACCTACGGCCTGGTCAGCACCACAGGTGTCGTTCCGCTCTCGTGGTCACTCGATCACGTGGGGCCAATGTGCCGAACCGTTGCGGATGCCAGCGTCCTGCTGCAGGCCATCGCCGGCTACGATCCGCGCGACACCAACAGCATTGACGCCGCACCGCCTGATTACACGAAGGCATTGGGACAGAGGGTTGCCGCGTTGCGGCTCGGGATTCCACGAGCAGTGTTTTATGCAGGCGTCGATCCGGAGATCGAGCACGCCATCAGCGACGCGTTGCAGGTGTTTCGGCGCTTGACGGCTTCGACGCGCGACGTCGAGCTGCCCAAGTACGAGACACTTCCAGTCGTTGGCGCCGAAGCGTACGCGTTTCACACTCCGTACTTCACGAAAACGCCGGAGTTATACAAGCCAGCCACACGCCAGCGCATCGAAGGCGGCTCGAGGATCTCCGCGTCCGCGTACATCGAAGGGAAGCGGGAGCTGGATCGCCTGCGCCGCGCAGTAGCGGAGGTGTTTTCAACCGTCGATCTGCTCGTCACTCCGACGACGCCGATCCTGCCGCAGACGGTCGAAGAGGCGGTGAGCAATCCGACGGTACCCGCACCTGGCGGCGTCGCGCCGTCGCTGCGCAACACGCAGCCATTCGATATCTACGGCCTGCCGACCATTTCCATTCCCTGCGGCTTCAGCCGTGCCGGTCTCCCGATCGGTCTGCAGATCAGCGGACCTCGCCTCGGCGAGTCTCGAGTGCTTGCGCTCGCGCATGCGTTCGAGCAGGCGACCGAGTGGCACCGGCGGGCGCCGGGCGTTTGACGCGATCCACCGGCGGTCGTACGATCGCCGGTTGTTTCTGATCGTCAAACCTCTACAGGGGAGATCCATGCATCGACCGACATTCGTCACTCTCGCATTCATTGCAGGAGGACTGCTCATGGCGCACACAGCATTAGCGCTCGAGCTCACGTCACCCGCCTTCAAGCAGGGCGAGAAGATTCCATCGAAGTACACGTGCGACGCGCAGGGCGGCGGCGTGAACCCGGCGCTCGATTTCGGCGGCGTGCCGGCCAACACGAAGCAGCTCGTGCTCACCATGCACGACCCTGACGTACCGAAGAACCTTCGGCCGGACGGCAACTTCGATCACTGGTTCGTGTGGGATATCGCGCCGACGAGCACAGGGATCGCCGAAGGCGCCGGCGCGAAGATGGGGATGAACGGCACCGGCAAGGCGGGTTACATCGGACCCTGCCCGCCGGATCGCGAGCACCGGTATTTCTTCCGGCTCTACGCGCTGGATGCACCGGTGACGGGGAAGACCTTCAAGGATCGCGCGGAGCTTGAAGCGGCGATTAAAGGCCACATCCTCGCGCAGTCGGAGCTGATGGGAAGGTACGAAAAAATCAAGAAGTAAATCGCGAGGAGGGTTCATCCGTGTTCTTCGTGCCTCCGTGGTTTGTCAAGGCTGTTTGGCCTGAATGTGGATGCCGCATTCCAGCTTCTGGCCCTGCCAGCGACCGGAGCGCGGGTTATTCGGATCGAGCGGCAGCGTCGTGCACGGCTCACAGCCGATGCTCGTGTAGCCCACCTCGTAGAGCGGCATCAGCGGAATCGAGTGCTCTTTCGCGTACGTCCACACGTCGCGGGTCGTCCACGACGCCAGCGGGCTGACGCGCTGGATGATCTTGCCGCTCGGCAGCCGGAACGGCTCGACCTCCTGCAGGTTCGCGCGTGACGGCGACTGCTCGCGACGCAGCGCGGTGAACCAGACGTCGTACTGCTCCAGCGCCGCGAACAGCGGTCCCACCTTGTGAACGGCGCAGCAGCGCTCGGTGCTCTCGCGCCAGAGGCCTGGCTGCGGTTCGGCCGCGCGAAGGTTGATCAGATTCAGCTTCCACTGCTCTGACATCTGGTCGCGATAGGTGTAGGTTTCGGCGAAGTGGTGAACCGTGTCGAGGAAGAGCACCGGAATATCGGGTGCCGATGCGAGCAGCATGTGCGTCAGCACCACGCACTCTGCCTGGAAGCTCGACGTGATGCACGGAGCGTCGGCGTGAACGAGAACGTCGGTGATGACGCTCATGCGAGAAGTTCCTCGAGCGCCTTCCGAATCGCTTCCACCGCTTCCGCGTCGGATCCCGCATGGCGTGCCAGCAGGGCGAGCCGTTCAGCGGCGCTGATCGGCGCATTGACGGATCGCACGGTATGCGTCAGCGGATTGGAAATCATTCCGGCGCCAGCCGTGAAGTGCGTGGCCGGGTCGATAATGACGAAGCTTCCCGTCGCGCGGTTTTCCCCGTACCGATCGAACACGAGCGGCCGCGCGGTCGAGACATTCACCGTGCCGATTTGATTGAGCACGAGCCCATGATGGATTTCGGCCGTGACCGTCTTCGTCGCCTGCTTGATCAGATAGACGCGGCCCGGATCGAGCGGCCGTTCGTCCATCCAGACGACGTCGGCCTCGAATTCGGTGCCGACGTGTGGTGCCTCGATGGTGAGCATGTCGCCGCGGCTGATATCAATCTCGTCGTCGAGCGTCAGCGTCACCGACATCGGCGCAAACGCGAAATCGAGATCGCCGTCAAAGGTGGCGATTCGGTTGACGCGAGCGGAGCGGCCTGACGGCCATGCGGTGATGCGGTCGCCGGCGCGGATGCGGCCCGAGACGATTTGCCCGGCATAGCCGCGAAACTCGTCATCCGGCCGCAGCACGAGCTGCACGGGGAATCGGAAGGGGAGCGCGGTCAGGTCGCGCGTCACTTCGACGGTCTCCAGGTATTGCAGCAGACTCGGGCCGTCGAACCACGGCGTGCGATCGCTCGGCGTGATGACGTTGTCGCCGTGCAACGCGCTGAGCGGAATCGCGTGCGCACGCGCGCCGGCCAGAATCTCCTCGAAATCGTCTCGGATGCCTTCGTAGACGTCGCGGTCGAAATCGACCAGATCCATCTTGTTGATGGCGAGCACGAAGTCACGGATGCCGAGCAGACGCGCGATACGTGCATGCCGCCGCGATTGCACGCGGACTCCGTGCCGCGCATCGACCAGCAGAATCGCGACATCCGCGGTGGATGCGCCCGTCGCCATGTTGCGCGTGTACTGCTCGTGTCCGGGCGTATCGGCGAGGATGAATTTGCGCCGGGCCGTCGCAAAGTACCGATATGCCACGTCGATGGTGATCCCCTGCTCGCGTTCGGCGCGGAGGCCGTCGGTGAAGAGCGAGAAATCGATTGGACCGGCGTTCCGGTTCTTCGATGCCTTCTCGACCGAATGGACCTGATCCTCGTACACCGACTGCGAGTCGTACAGCAGCCGTCCAATCAGCGTGCTCTTGCCGTCGTCCACGCTGCCTGCCGTGCAGATGCGGAGGAGCCCAGACATCAGAAGTAGCCCTCGCGCTTCTTGAGCTCCATCGAGCCGTCCTGGTCGTGATCGATGATGCGTAGCTGCCGCTCGGACTGTCGCGTGGCGATGAGCTCTTGGATGATCTTCGGCACCGTATCAGCGTCGGATCGAATCGCACCGGTGCAGGGCGAGCAACCGAGCGAGCGCATCCGGCACTTCACCATCTGCGGTCTCTCGCCTGGCATCGTCACGACAAACGGCTGCTCCTGCACGATCAGGGAAGCGCCGCGCACGATCACCTGCCGTTCTGTGGCGAAGTAGAGCGGGACGATCGGGATTTTCTCGACGTGGATGTACTGCCAGACATCAATCTCGGTCCAGTTGGACAGCGGGAAGACGCGGATGCTCTCGCCCGGCCGCAGCTTGCCGTTCAGCAGGTTCCAGAGCTCCGGACGCTGGCGCTTCGGATCCCACTGGCCGTTGGCGTCGCGGACCGAGAACACGCGCTCCTTCGCGCGCGACCGTTCCTCGTCCCGGCGAGCGCCGCCAATGGCGGCGTCGAAGTTGCCGGCTTGCAGCGCGTCGAGCAGCGCCTTTGTCTTGAGCAGGCCGCAGCAGCGCTGGGTGCCCACCTTGAACGGCTGCGTGCCTTCGCCGATCGCCTCTTCATTGGTGTGGACAATCAGTCGCGCGCCGACGGACTTCGCCATGTCGTCGCGGAAGCTGATCATTTCGCGGAACTTGTAGGTCGTGTCCACGTGCAGGAGCGGGAACGGAATCGGGCCCGGGTAGAAGGCCTTCTGCGCCAGCCGGAGCATGCAGGAGGAGTCCTTGCCGATCGAATAGAGCATCACCGGGCGCTCGAACTCGGCGACGACCTCGCGGAGGATCTGAATGCTCTCGGCTTCGAGCGCGCGCAGATGATCCAGCCGCGGCGCTATCGCAACGTTCATGTCCACTGGCAGCGTAATGGTCGACATCCCATCCCAAAAAATAAAAAAGCCCGGGGATTTCTCATCCCCGGGCTTCGATCTCTTGCGTCGTCAGGAGCCTTGGCTGATCCGTGCCCCTAGACCGTGACCGAATGCGCGGGGACCTCGAGGGCCCTCCGACAACAACAGGCGCAGGTGCACGCGCACAGACAGCGGTTTGCGGTCACGGAACCCAAATTTTCGCTTTGGACGGCCACGAAGTCAATTGAGTTGAGCGAACTGTTAGAGTGAACCCCGGATGCTCACCCGCAAGTCGAAATACGGCCTGAAAGCGCTCCTCGTGCTCGCTCAGGAGGCGGACCGGGGGCCGGTGCTCATTTCCGAGCTTGCGGACCGGCAGCATCTTCCGAAGAAATTTCTCGAGGCAATCCTTCTCGAGCTGAAACGTGCCGGCCTGTTGCACAGCAAGAAGGGGAAGGGAGGCGGCTACGTTCTCGGCCGCAAACCGACCGACATCACCGTCGGCCAGGTGATTCGGGTCCTCGAAGGCCCGCTTGCCCTGACACCGTGCGTCAGCCAGACCGCCTATCGAAGATGCGACGAATGTCCCGACGAACAGGCCTGCGGCGTGCGGCTCGCGATGAAGGAAGTCCGGGATGCGACGGCCCGGATTCTCGACAACACCACGCTTGCCGGGCTGAATGCCCAGGTTGCCCGTGCCTGCACGCCCACTCTGGATGGCGGCCGCGGGCCTCGCCCGCGCCGGAAAAAATCTGTAGCCATTTAGTCTAGTAAGTATGTAGACTATGGCGGTTTTAATGACCGCCACTCCTCACGAGCGCTGTTGTTGCGCCTGTACGTGCCCCGCCGACTGTTGTCGATGCGGGCATCGGTGTTCAGGGTCAGCCACATGCAGTGATTCGTCGAGGAGAAGCGTGCATGACTGTTCGTAAGTTCGTCGTCCTATCCGTAATCGTTCTTCTATTCACAGCGGCCGCGCTCTACGCCCAGAGCGGCAACAGCACCATTTCCGGGCTCGTGAAGGACAGCACCGGCGCCGCGCTGCCCGGTGTGTCGGTCGTTGTCCGCAACGTCGACACCGCGGTGTCGTTCGACTCGATCACCAACGAAGAAGGGTTGTATCGCGTCGGCGCGCTCGTGCCGGGGAATTACCGCGTCGAAGCGAGCGTAGACGGCTTCGAGCCGTTCGTCCGCACGGTGACCCTTGCCGTCAGCCAGACTCTGGCGATCGACGTGACGCTCGACGTCGCGCGACAGAGCGAAACCGTGTCGGTCGAAGCAACCGTGCCGCTGGTCGACTCGCAGACCTCGAATATCGCGCAGACGGTGACGCGCGAGATGCTGACCGCGCTGCCGCTCCCGAACCGCGCGGCGTCGTCACTCGTCGCGCTCGCGCCTGGCGTGATCATGATCGAACCCGGAACTGGCACAGCCGAGAACTATCCGGTGTTCTCCGTCGCCGGCGGGCGCGCCCGCAACCAGAACTTCATCCTCGACGGCGGCAACGCTTCGAATGCGGTCGGCCTCACGCGTCCCCAGCAGTTGACCACGCTGCCGGTCGACGCGATGCAGGAGTTCAAGGTCATCACCAACAACTACTCGGCGGAGTTCGGGCACTCCACGGGCGGCGTGATCGTGATGTCCACGCGTTCGGGAAGCAACGATTTCCGAGGCACGCTCTTCGAGTCGTTGCGCAACGACGCGCTCGACGCCGCCAACGTCTTCGCGGCCTCGAAGCCGCCCATCAACCTGAATCAGTTCGGCGGGACCTTTGGCGGGCCGATTCGCCGCGGCAAGACGTTCTTCTTCGGCTCGTGGGAACGCACGCGCCAGCTCACCAGCGAGACGGTACTCTCGACGGTGCCGACGCTGCGGAATCGTGCCGGTGACTTTTCCGATCTGCGCACGAACACTGGAGTGCCCGTGGTCGTGTATGACCCCGTCACGCGGCAGCCGTTCGAACGCGACATCATTCCCGCGGATCGCATGGACCCCGTTGCGCGCGCCGCGCTGCAGTACTACCCGCTGCCGAACCGCGAGGGGACCGCGGCGAACGCGAACAACTACGTCGGCAACAGCGACTCGACGCTCGATCGCGACATCCTCGTCGGCCGCGTCGATCATCAGCTGGGCATGGCCGACCTCCTAACCGTGCGCTACTACATCAACAACAGCGGCACGAACGTCACCGGCTCCTACGGCAATCCCGCCGCCGATCCGCTGGCGGATTCCACCGACGTGCGCGTGCAGAGCCTGACCGGCGCACACACGCACATCTTCACGCCGACCGTCGTCAACGAGCTCCGTGTGACGTATCTGCGCCGAAAGTTCATCGACCAACGGCCCGGTCTTGGAACGAACCTCGCGGCGACGATTGGGCTGCGCGGCGTAACGGCGCAGGCATTCCCCGCATTCACCATCCCCGGCTATGCGTCGTTGAGCAGCGCCACGGTGTCACGGTTCCAGACGCCCATCCTGGATCGCCAGGTGCTCGAGTCGCTGTCATGGTCAAACGGACGCCACGCCTTCAAGTTCGGCGGTGAGTTCCGTGGCGGAGCGAACGACGAGATTCGCGATCGTGGCTCCTCCGGGAGCCTGACCTTCACCCCGCTCATCACGAGCAACCTGGGTGCGGCCAACACCGGCAACGCGCTCGCGTCCTTCCTGCTCGGCGAGGTGAACGCAGGCAGCGTCCAGATTTCGGATTTGATTCGCTCGCGCGCGTCGTACTGGGCGTTCTATGCCCAGGACGATTGGCGTGTGACCAGCCGCCTGACCTTGAACTACGGTCTGCGGTGGGAGGCGGAGCTGCCGCGGCGCGAAGTCGACAATAAGATGAACTCGTTCGACCCGCTCGCGATCAACCCGGTGTCAGGGACGCCCGGAGTGGTGACCTTTGCCGGCCGCAACGGGACGCCGGTCCGCGCGTTCGCGACCGACTGGAACAACTTCGGCCCGCGCGTCGGCTTCGCGTATCAACTCACGCAGTCAGGCCACACGGTGCTCCGCGGCGGGACCGGGATCTTCTACGGCCCGACTGTCAGCAACACGATCGGCGACACCGCGGCGCTCGGGTTTTCGACCTCCGCCAGCTTCGTCGTGTCGCAGGCGACGACGCAGAGCGCGTTCAAGCTGCGGGATGGCTTTCCGGCCTATGCGCGGCCCGAGCTGACGGCGGCTTTCGGTGCCGTACCGATCGGAACACGTCCGAATACTGCCGTCTCGTTCTTCGATCCGCATCAGGTCGCGCCGACGGCGTATCAGGTCAACATCGATCTGCAGCACGAACTCTCGCGCGGCACCGTCATCGAAGTAGGCTACATCGGCAATATCAGCCGCCATCTCACAGCCAACGATTTTTCGCTCAATCAGGTGCCCACGGCATTGATGGGTGCCGGCGACACACAGGCACTGCGGCCATTCCCGCAGTTCAGCAACGTCACGCTCATCAATCCGTCAATTGGAAAGTCCAGCTATCACGGCGCGTTCATCCGCGTGGAAAAGCGCTTCTCCGACGGCTTCTCGCTGCTCGCGCATTACACCAAGTCGCGCTTCATGGACGATGTAGAGTCCGCGAATGAGTACGGAGCGACCGGCAGCTACATGGACCAATATCACCGCCAGCGTGACTGGGCGCGGAGCGCGACCGACGTGCCTGATCATTTCGTGCTCACGGCGATGTACGAAGTGCCCGCATTCGGTCGCGGCGCCTTGCGGGCGATTCTCGGAGGCTGGCGATTCAGCGCGCTCGAGACCCTTCAGTCCGGTCCGCCGTTCACCGTGATCACCGCGGCGAACACGACGAATGCGTTTCCATCGGGCGCGCTTCGACCGAACCTGGTTGGCAGTCCCGAGCTGCCGTCGAGCGAGCGCACCTTGAGCCACTGGTTCAACACGGCGGCGTTCGTCAATCCCGCGAACTTCACGTTTGGCAACTCGCCGCGGTCCGTGCTGCGTGGGCTCGGCCTGGCGACGCTCGACGCGACGGTGGAGAAGACGATTGCGCTCGGCGGAGGGATGAAGTTCGACGTGCGCGCGGAGGCCTACAATGTGCTGAACCGCGCGAACGTCAACATCCCGGGCTTCACGCTCGGCGCCGCGGACTTCGGTGTGATCTCGAGCGCGCGTCCGGCGCGGACGATTCAGCTCGGAGCACGTTTGAGCTTCTAAGATGCCCGCGGCACGACCCGATCCCGGAGGCGGGGTCCTTTCGGACCCGGCGAATCAGGTCCTTTCGGACCCGGGGGGTTCTCACCCGCCCGTGCGGCGCGATCGGAAGCTGCTCATCCTGCTCGCGGCGACGGCGCTGCTGTTCGCCATTCACCTGCTTCCCGTGCCCGCGCCGCTCCAGCGCGCGGGCAACCTGATTCCGCTCACCGCCGCGGGCAAGACCTGTCTCGGTATCATGGCGTTCGCCGTCGTGTTGTGGGTGACCGAGACGTTGCCGTTCGCCGCGACGTCGCTGCTGGTGCTGTTGATCATTCCAGCGTTCGGCATCGAGGACTACCGCGCGGTGGTGCGGGCCGGCTTCGGCGATCCGACCATCACGTTCTTCATCGGCGTCCTGATACTCGCCGCTGCGTTCACGCAGTCAGGACTCGGCACGCGTTTGACCTATCTCGTGCTGCTGCGCGTCGGCACGCGTACCGACCGCGTCCTCCTCGGTATTCTCGTCGTCGGCGCGCTGATATCGATGTGGATCAGCGATATCGCGGTGGCCGCGATGTTGCTGCCGCTCGGCGTCGGCCTGTTGAACGACGCCGGCCTCCGGCCGGGGCAGAGCAATGTCGGCCGCTCGATCATGATTGCGACGGCCTTCGGCCCGCTGATTGGCGGCATCGCGACACCCGCCGGCACGGCCGCGAACCTGGTGGCCATTTCACAGTTGAAACAACTTGCCTCGGTGGACGTGTCGTTCTGGCGATGGATGACGTTGGGAGTGCCGGCGTCGCTGGTCATGATTCCGTTCGCGTGGTGGATTCTGCGCTGGCTCTTTCCGCCGGAGATCGAGCACCTGCCCATCACGATGGAGACGATTCGTGGCCGACTCCGGGACCTCGGGCCACTGCGCCGCGCCGAGAGCCGCACGCTGCTCGTCTTCGTGGTGATGGTCGCGATGTGGCTGTTCACGTCGATTCCCGTCGAAGCCGTGGGACTCGGCGGCGGCGTGGCGCTGTTTCTGCCTGGAATCCGCGTGCTGTCGTGGAAGGAAGCCGAGGCGCACGTGGAGTGGGGCGGCGTGATGTTGATCGTCGCGGGACTCTCGCTCGGCTTCGCGGTCTATGACACAGGCGCGGCGAGATGGCTCGCCTGGGTGCTGCTCGGCGGGATAGCGTCCGTGCCGGATGCGCTCCGGCCCTTCGTGATCGTGCTTGCCGTCGCGGGCCTGCACATGCTGTTCTCGAGCAACACGGTGACGGCGAGCATCATCATTCCCATTCTCGTCGCGCTCGCCGCAGACCTGCATCTCGATCCGTGGGCAACCGTCGCACCGGCCGCGTTCACGTCGTCGCTGGCATTCATCCTCGTCAGCGAAGGGCCGACCACGATCATTCCGTATTCCTCAGGCTACTTCTCGATTCGGGATATGGCGAAGGCGGGGATCCTGATGACCTTTGCCGCGGCGGCGTGTGTCGCGGCGACACAATACGTCGAACGGAGGCTATCCCTTGATCTGGGTGCGGTGCATGATGCGCCTCGATCCCGGATCGAACGCGTCGCGGCGGTGCATGACGCAGCGGTTGTCCCACAGGACGAGATCGCCGGCGCGCCAGTGGTGACGCCAGGTCAGCGCATCAGCCGTGGCCGCCTCCCAAATGCGGTCGAGCATTGCGTTCGACTCGTCGAGCGGCAATCCCTCGAGCCACGCATTGCGGCGTCGTCCAAGGTACAAATGCCGGCGGCTCGTTTCCGGATGCACACAGACGAGCGGGTGGAAGGTTCCGGGGGCGGTGCGCGGATCGTCGGTCGGCGTGACGCCAGCGCGGACGTATCCGCCGCTGTTGTACGTGCCGTCATGCTTGACGCGCAGCCCGAGCGCTGTCGCACGGAGATCGTCAGGCAGCGCATCCCACGCGCCGTACATCGTGCAGAAGCTCGTGTCGCCGCCCGCCAGTGGAACTTCGAGCGCATAGAGCGCGCTCGCTTTGGGTGGATCGGGCAGGTACGACATGTCGGTGTGCCACACGGCCTCACCGGCACCGAGGCTGCCGATGGCGACACCGTTTTCGATCACGTTCGAGACGACGTAAATCTCCGGATGGCCCTCGACGAACCGGCGGCCGTTTTCCTGGATAGGCGCCTGATCGAGCGATCCGAACCGACGGCTGAAGGCGATCAGATCGGCATCGCTGAGCTGCTGGTCGCGAAACAACAGCACCGAGTGCTCGAGCCATGCGCGATAGGCCTCCGCGAACATCGCGTCGTCTATCGACCGCAGATCGACATCCAGTACCTCCGCGCCGACGGCGGCCGGAGTTGGAACAACTTCCAGTGCAGAGCGGCGGGGACCCTTCGGATCCGCGAGCACATCCCTTACCGTCATGTTGCGTACGGCAAGATACCAGATTCAAACTCCCGGGTGGAGCAAGCCTAGGTATGGACTCGCAGGTTATCGTCCTCGTCGGCATCACGCTCTTTGCGGCAACCGTCAATGGTGCGCTTGGATACGGATTCTCGTCGCTGACTGTTCCCGTCGCGCTGCTGTTTCTGACGAACCGCGTTCTCAACCCGGCTCTTGTTCCAATTGAAGTGGTCCTGAACGCCTACGTGCTGTGGGTGAATCGGCAGTCTGTAGGCGTGGTGTGGCGTCGTGTGATGCCAATCGTCATCGCGCTCGCGCCGGGTGTGGTCATTGGGACAGTGCTTGTCTCGATGGTGAATTCCGACTGGCTGAAATTCATCACATACGTCACGCTGCTGCCGCTCATTCTGGTGCAGGCTGCCGGATTCCGGCGGCCACTACAATCGGAGCGCGCGGCTGGATACGCGTTTGGCGGCGGGCTCGGCGTCTTGTATTCGATGACCACGATCTCAGGGCCGCCGCTCGCCGTGGCGTTGAGCAACCAGGGACTCGCGAAGCAGGAGTTTCGTGCGGCGCTCGGCGTCATCCGTCTCGCCGAATCGAGCATGACGGCAGTGGCCTACGCGTATGCGGGACTGTACTCGGCGAGCAGCATGGCGCTGATTCCGCAAATCATCCCGAGCCTCGCGATTGGGGTTCCGCTCGGCGCGAAGCTGATTCGGCACATCCGACCCGAAACGTTCCGTCGCATCTGTATGAGCTTCGATGCGTGGGTCGTCGCGTTCGGCCTTGCCGGATTGATTCGCACGCTCCACCTCGGAGGCACAGGTGCGGCGTATGCCGAGTTCTTCTCGGTGGTCGCGTTCGACGTGTGGCTGCTGTACCGCTTCTTCTATGGAACCAGTCGAAGGGAGCCGCAACCGGGTGCGTTGATGCCCTCTTCTGAGGCTACCGTTCGCCAATAACGTCCACGTCCGGAGCCTCTACGACCGTCTGTTTCCTTTTCTCTCACCCCCGCGGCGGGTCAGTGCGTTTGATTTTCTTGGACGGGGAGCATCGGACAAACCTGTGGGCTACCGTGCGATGCCGCGAGCTGGCGCGCAGGCGACCAATTAGCGCCGAACGTGAAGCGGGAACGGAGACCTGGCACGAAGCTGCGTGCGGGTACCCGTTTCTGGTCCAGCGATCGTGATCGTCTGCGGCGAAGAAGCATCGTTGACGAACGTCAACGGCTGCCCGATCTCCTGAAACATCGGGTCGGTCGCGAAGCGGTCACCGGTCCAGTCCCGCCCACTCGCGATCTGCATCCGATACGCGCCTGGCGCGATGTCTAGCAATTGCAATCTCTCGCCGGCGCGAATGTACACGGCACGTGTGTGACCCCCCGCATCAGCAAAGACAATCACCGCATCGCGGCCATCTGCGTTGAGCACGATCAACGAGCCTTCGCCGGCCAACGGTGCGGCGAGCAGGTCCGTGCCCGATATCGGGCGAAGTGCAGGCGTCTGTTGCGCGGGCCGGACGAGCATCAGAATGACGCCGACGACGGCGGCGCCAGTGAGGAGGCCGATGACGCCGATTCGCGCCAGCGACCAGCGTGCCGGCGTCGATTGAACCGTCGCGCGTGGTGTCGATTCATCCGTCGCGCGCGGTGTCGAGTGATCCGCCGAGCGCGGTGTCGAGGCATGTGGCGGTGGCGCGTGGGGAGGAGGAGCCGGTCTCCGTTGCGGTTCGACGATCTCGGCGGGATCCTGGAGCACGGCGTAGGCACGATTGATCTCTTGCAGCCGTCGATCCGCCTTGGCGCGCAAGTCGGGGTCGTTGGTGAACCGATCCGGATGCCACACCTTCACCAGCTCACGGTAGGTCGCACGCACTTCTTCCGCCGTGCGACGATCGTCAAGTTGAAAAATCCGGAGCGCTTCCGCGCGTGTCATCGCCTGCGAGTGTAACGCGCCTGGCGATCCAATCCTCAACGTAAGTCAGTGCAGAAAGGCGCAACAATGTTGCGGCGAACCGCCATCAGGCGCGATTCGCGGGCGCGAGCGATTCGGGATTGACGACGTTTGTCGGAGTGCCCGCCGCGTAGGCCACGATCTGGTCGAAAATGTCCGAGAATTGCAGGTCGTATTCGTCGCGGGTGACATATCCGATGTGTGGCGTGCAGACGACGTTGGGCATGCCGAGCAGCGGGTGACCTGGATCGGTCAGCGGCTCCTGCTCGTAGACGTCCACGGCCGCCATTCCCGGCCGTCCCGCCCGCAGCGCCTCGACCAGCGCGCCAGGCGCGATGAGCCCGGCGCGGCTCGTATTGACCAGCAGTGCGGTCTGCTTCATGCGTCCCAGATCCGCGGCGGTCACGATGCTACGCGTCCCCTCGACCAGCCGCATGTGGAGCGAGATGACGTCGCACTCGGCGAAGAACGCCTCTTTGCTCGGAGCCACGTCATAACCATCCTCGCGCGCCTGCGCACGCGCCGCCTCGCGTGCCCACACGCGCACGTTCATGCCGAACGCCTTGCCGTAGCCGGCCACCACTTTGCCGATTCGGCCGTAGCCGTAGATACCCAGCGTCTTGCCACGTAGCGTCGTGCCGACACCGATTTGCCACGTCCCACGCTTCAGCGCCGCGACCTGCTCTGGAATCTGGCGCATCGCCGCGAGCGCCAGCGCCCACGTCAATTCGGCGGCGGCATAGGACGGCGTGTCCGCGTGTTGATCGGACGAGACGATCACGCCCCTTTGCGTGCAGGCATTGATGTCGATATGGGGATAGACGCTGCGCTGGCTGATCAGCCGGAGCCTGGGAAGTCGTGCCAGCAGTGGCGCTTGAATCCTGGTCCGCTCGCGAATCAGGACGAGGACTTCGGTGTCTTTCAGACGCTCAGCGAGCACGTCCACGTCTTCGACGTGGTCATTCCAGATCGTGACGTCGAATGGCGCGAGCTTCGCAAAGCAAGGCAGCGTGTGCAGCGTGTCGAAGTAGTCGTCGAGGATCGATACGGTGATCGGATGGCGATCCGCCCTCGGCGCCGCTGGCGGGATGTGACGCATGCGAATGAAAGTCTCGCGTTAGCATAACGCGCGACTGATAGCCGCCGCGATAAATGCCCGTGTTGACGATCAGTTGATCGTGACTCTTGACAACAGCGCGCGATCGGTCAGCAGCTTGCCCGCGCCGAGCACGACGGTTGCCAGCGGCTCTTGGGCCTTCACCACTGGAAGACCGGTCTCCTTCTGAAGGTGTTCGTCGAGCTTCCGGAGAAACGCACCGCCGCCGGTGAGCACGACACCGCGTCCGTGGATGTCGCCGCACAGCTCGGGAGGCACACGTTCGAGTGCTTCACGAACGGCTTTGACGATGGCTCGAATCGGATCAGACAGCGCGTCCCGCACCTCGGCATCAGTGATCATCACCGTGCGAGGCATACCTTCCGAGAGATGACGCCCCTTCACTTCCATCTTCAACGGCTTCTCGAGCGGTGCGGCTGACCCGATTTCGCACTTGATCCGCTCCGCGGTCGCATGACCGATCAGCAGATTGTGCTGCCGTTTCAGATGCGAAATGATCGCTTCGTCCATATCGCCACCGGCCAGCCGCAACGAACTCGCGTAGACGACGCCAGCCAGGGAGACCACGGCGATGTCGGTCGTTCCGCCTCCGATATCGATGATCATGTTCCCCGTCGGTTCGGTCACAGGGAGACCTGCGCCGATCGCTGCGGCCATCGGCTCATCGACGAGAGACACGTCTCTGACCCGCATCCGGTTCACACTGTCCTTGACGGCACGGCGTTCGACCTGTGTGCTCGCGGCGGGGACGCCGATGACGACGTGGGCGCGCGCATAGCTGCGGCCCCTCGCCTTTTTCACGAAGAGCGCGAGCATCTTTTCGACCGCCTCGAAATCGGCGATTACCCCGTTTCGCACCGGCCAGATTGGAGTGATGTTCGCTGGAGTACGCCCGAACATGTCGCGCGCTTCGTTGCCGACCGCTTCGACGCCGCCATTGACTTTATTGAACGCGACGACTGAGGGTTCGTTCAGCGCCACGGCGCCGCGTGTGTAGATGCACGTGTTCACGGTCCCGAGGTCGATCGCCATGTCGGCTGCGCCGGCCGAAAACATCCTCATCTCGCGGGCGGTACAACAATATTGATTCCACTCGACCGAACGGGACGGAACCATTACATTCCGTTATTTTTCGCAGGCGCGCGCCCATCGGTGCGTGCCGCACCGGCCGCGGCAGATACCGATTGCGCCGCCGCATCACGATTCTGAATTCACGGCGCGGCATCCGGATGCCTTACAGAAGAGCTGGTATGGGGTTGGCGCCTCAGGCTCTAAAGGGCATGACTGCTGCTTCGACGACCGCGGAGGCCAATCATGAGAACCGTTGTGCTGAATCTGCCAACCTTTGGGTTTGTCGTCGCCACTCGCGCGATGCTGGGCGCCGGTGTCGGCCTGCTTCTGTCTGAACGATTGTCAGCAGAGCAGCGACGTGCGGTCGCGTTCACGCTGATTGGGGTCGGCCTGGTCACGACGGTGCCGGCGCTATTCGCTGTGCTGGGCGGGAGAACGACACCGAACGCGATGGCCGCGTAGCGTCCGTCCGCCTTTCGTCGGACATTCTCGCGTCGTCAGGGTTTCCTGTCGAACCGGGAGCGCATGTTCACGCAGCGCCCGGCGAAATCGTGAAGCGCGCGATCTTGCACCCATAGGTAGCGGGCACCGGGAACCATTCGCGCACATTCTTGAGCCTTCGTGCTTCCCTCGCGACGCCCGGTGCCAGCCTCTCTCATCGCCGTCACGTTCCGACGACTTGAAGCTCTTGAATCCCCTGGGATCCGGCGATGAACGCCCGCGGACGTCGCTTGCGTCACGTTGACGCCGACCGCGGCACATGGTCGATCGCGCACCGGCTGCAACAGACGAACCCCTCGCGCTGGGATGAATTCGCCTGTCCGGTAACCCAATCAAGCTGATCGACGCCGTCGATGACGCGATCATCCGGCTTGGGGAGATCCACCCAGGGTACGCGCAGCGACGTCCGCATTCCCGTCGCAGATCACCACGAGCACGGGGCCTCGGTCGCCGTGATCCCACTCTCTTCCGCTGGTTAGCGTCAAATGTCGCGGCGCGGCTACGGCCCCCGTATCCGTCCGCCTTTCGTCAGACATTCTCGCGGCGTCAGGGTTTCCTGCGGAACACGGGGCGCATCTTCACGCCGGTACCGGCGAAATCGTGAAGCACGCGATCTTGCACCCATAGGTACCGGGCACCGGGAACCATTCGCGCACAATTTTGAGCCATTAGTGCTTCTCTCGCGACGCCCGGTGCCAGCCATTTCCTCATCGGGGTGTCAAGTCCGGTCGACGAATTTCCTTGATCCCATAACCCAGATGGCGTCGCAGGAGCGTCCGCAGGGTAACGCCATCGGCGTAGCCGACACGAGCGGCAATCTGATCGACGCTCTCATTGCCGGTCTTCAGCAGATGCACCGCGCGTTCGACCCGCAGACTCTGAAAATAGGATAGCGGCGACTTTCCCAGCACCGTCTGCATGCGACGCGCGAGCGTCCGCTTGCTGGCTGCGACCGCCTTCGCCGCCTCCTCGAGAGAGAACCCATGCGCGAGCCTGGTGCGCGCCCACCGTTCGAACCGCTCGACCAGCGGATCGTTGTGAATCAAATGATCGGTCAGGACATACGCCGACTGCGACGGCCGCGAGTCCACAATCAAGTATTTCGCGGTCAGGGCGGCGAGCTTCGGACTCTGCTGGCGAATGAGCCAGAGTGCCAGATCCATGTGACTCAACGCCGCTCCCGCTGTGACGAGTCGTCCTGATTTGACGAGCATGTGTGATTCGTCGAGCCGAACGGCGGGATAGCGGGTTCGAAAGAGCGGCGCCAGCCACCAGGTCGTCGTCGCATCATGCTGGTCGAGCAGGCCGGACTCGGCGAGCACGAACGTTCCAATGCAAGCCGCACTCATCGTTGCTCCCCGATCCGCCCACTGTTGAAGCACCACGGTCGCATCGCGGATGTCGGACCTCGCGAGCGCCCGCTGCAACGCCTCAGGCATCTTGAAGCCGATTGCGGGCACGACAACGCAATCCGGAACTCGCGTTCCGACCGGACGAACGGGCACGGTGAAACCTTGTGACGTCTTCACATGCTTACGGACGCCGACGACGGTGACGTCGAACCGGGGTGACGAAAGGCCCGATAGTTCGCCAAGTTCGTTGGCCGTCTGGAAGGCGTCGAGGACCGTCGCCAGGCCGGTGTCGAACACGCTCTCCAATGCGAGCACGGATACCTTCATGGCAAGAACGCTATCAAATATGGCGTTCTTGTCAATAGTGATTGGTGCCTTGAGCGGCTAACCTCCTGATGTACACCGACGGCTCCGGGTTGGAGCCATCGGATCCAAGGAGATCCGTTATGAAACTTGCACTGTTCGCTCGTCTGGAAGCCAAACCCGGCAAGGAGAATGACGTCGCCGAATTCCTCCGCAAGGGTCTTGCTCTCGCCAATCAGGAAGCGACGACTCTCATGTGGTTCGCGCTACGCCTCGGACCCACTACGTTCGCCATCTTCGATGCCTTCGGCGATGAAGCCGGACGGCAGCGTCACCTGAACGGACCGATCGCGCAGGCGCTGATGGCGCAGGCGCCGGCGTTGTTTGCGGCGCCTCCGGCCATCGAGCCGCTGGAAGTGTTGGGCGCCAAGCTGCCGGCGTAACCGGTAGATGCCGCTGTACTATCTCCAGCCGGAGGGGATCGGCAACCCCTCCGGCTCGGAGTGAACCCTGGTTAGAGTCTCTCGACGAGGACAGCGATTCCCTGACCGACGCCGATGCACATTGTCGCGACGCCGTACCGCGCCTTGCGGCGGCGTAGTGCGTGCACCAGAGTGGTCATCATGCGCGACCCTGACGAGCCGAGTGCGTGACCAAGTGCGATGGCGCCGCCGTAGATGTTGACGGTCGCCGGATCGAGCCGCAGATCGCGGATGCACGCGATCGATTGGGAGGCGAATGCTTCGTTCAATTCCCAGAGATCGATCTGCTCGATCTTCAGTCCGGCTCGCTTCAGCGCTTTGCGAACTGCCGGCACCGGTCCGATGCCCATCACGGATGGATCGACGCCGGCGACCGCTGACGTCACGACGCGCGCGAGCGGAGTCTGGCCGAATGCGGCGTCGCTGCCGACGAGCAGGAGCGCCGAGGCGCCGTCGTTGATGCCGCTCGAGTTGCCGGCGGTGACGGTGCCGCCAGTCACGAACGCCGACTTCAGCGCTGCGAGCTTGTCGAGGGTGGCATCAGGTCGCGGATGCTCGTCCTGCGAAACGAGCGTCGGTGCACTCTTGCCCTTGGACACTTCGACGGGAATGATCTCGTCGCTGAAGACGCCCTCGCGGGTAGCGCAGGCCGCGCGGCGCTGACTCTCGAGCGCGAACGCGTCCTGTTCCTCGCGCGTGACGCCGTACTCCTTCGCGACCTTCTCCGCCGTCATGCCGAGCGAAATCGTCCACTCGGATTTCATCTTCGGATTGACGAACCGCCATCCCACCGTGGAGTCGGCGATCGACGGTGCCTGACGATTCCACGCTTCGCCCGATTTGAGCATCACGTACGGCGCGCGCGTCATGTTCTCGACGCCGCCGGCAACGAACGCGTCACCTTCGCCGGCTTTGATCGCCTGTGCCGCGCTCGCAATCGCCTGCAGCCCCGAGCCGCAGAGGCGATTCACCGTCTGGCCTGGCACGTCGACGGGAAAGCCGGCAAGCAGCGCGGCCATGCGCGCGACGTTGCGATTGTCCTCGCCCGCCTGATTCGTGCATCCAAGAATCACATCGTCGAGACGAGCCGGGTCGAACGAGACCCGATCGACGGCGCCGCGGACAGCGACGGCAGCGAGATCGTCGGCGCGGACGTCAGCGAGCGCGCCGCCTGCGCGACCGACAGGCGTGCGAACAGCGGAAACGATCAGGGCATCACGCATTCATTGGAGGATAACCGAAGGGGACGTCGGCCGTTCGTAGAGGCGGACCTTACGGTCCGCCTCTACCGAGGTCTTCTAAAAGCCGAATTGAACGGCGAGATTCGCCGACACGCCATTCAGGCGGTCGCGCAGCCAGTTGGCATTCGCGGTCTGCCGATACCCGGCGCCGCAGCTCACGCCGATCGCCTTGGTGATGCGAACCGAGACGTTGGCCTGGGGCTCGACGACGAAGAAATCGTCGGTGGCCGCAAATTGCGCACGGATCGTCTGCGCCGGCAACGGCGGCGCCTGCGCGCGCGGCTCCGTGACACCGAAGCGGATGTCGCCGCGGCCGGCGGGCGCGGGTGGCGTCATGCCGCGCAGCGGCGCGACATCGACGCCCAGCGTCGCGCGTCCAAAGCCGGTGAGCCCGCGGCCGCCGAAACGGATGCGGCCGAACTCGGGGGACTGCCAGCCCACGAGCACGCCACCGTACGTCAGCTTGAAATCGCGCTCGTCGTTAGCGAGCCAATAGACGGCGCCGCCAATCAGAAGCGTGTCGTCGAGCAGACGTCCGCCGTACACGCCCGGTAGTTCGCCGGTGCGGTCGTCAAGGTCAGTGATTTTGAAGTCGGGCGCCAACACCCATGGATCATGAATGCGCTCGAGCACGAGCGGACCGTTAGACGGCGCAGGCGGATTCTGAGCACTCTGCGCCCACGCGGACGACGCGATGAACAGCGCTGTGACGAAAACGAAAAACGCCTTCACGTTCTGCCTCCTCTGCATCACTGCCGCGAGAGACTGATGTTGACCGTCGACGCTTCGCCAGGCCTGACGGTAATGTCCGACTGATACGTCCGGTAGCCCTGGCTCCGCGCCTCAACGTGATGAACGCCGGGCGCCACCTGCACGACGAGCCGTTCGTCGCCCGCGGCGCCCTCCCAGCGTGCTCCGTCGATCAACACCTCCGCGTTTGCTGGCTGCACGCGAATCGAGAGCGACCCTGATTCGGAACGGTTGCCCGGCGGCGGATATATGCCTTGTGGAGGCGGATATGCGCCCGGCGGCGAAGGAGCGCCACCCGGCGGCGGCGGTGGAAACCGATTGGGCGGTCCTGGCGGTGCGCCAGGTGTGTTCTGCGGCGCCGGTGGTTCTGCCGGACGCGGCTCGACGATTTCTCCAGGGCCCAGCGGAACCATCATGTAACGCAACCTGAACGTGCCGGTCGGCTGAATGTAGATGCGCTGACGAACCGCTCGGTACCCCTCACGCCAGAGCGTGATGTCGTGCGCGCCCGGCTCGATGTGGAGTCGCTGGAACAGGCCGTCAAAGTCGTCCACCGTCCCTGCGTAGTAATTGTCGATGAACACCTCGGCGTCGTTAGGCGTGACCTGGACACGCAGGGACGCGCCGTCGAAGCCGCCATAGCCATAGCCGGCCTGCGCGTACGGGTACCAGTAGAACGGCCGGTAGAAAGGCGACCCGTAGAAATACGACCCATAGAAATAGGAGCCGTAGAACGGGGCGAAGTAGTACGGGTAGTACGGACGGTAGTACGAGCGGTAGTAGAACGGCCGGTAGTAATACGGCCCGCCAACGACGACCGAGACGCGCGTGCGCGGGGTCGCAACCCGCACGCCACCACCGATTCGAACCTGAGCGTCGGAACGACCCGCCCACAGCATGCTTGCCGCAAGCGCGGCGGCAAGGGGAATAACCGTGACCTTCACGAAACTCCCTCCAATGGCTTCAGGCGCAGCGCGAACGCCCCGAGCAATGGCTGTGCCGATGACGATGCGCAGAATGTCCGTCGAAATCGGTTCACGCGGCGTCGGATTCGTTGTCCTCCGATGACAGGTGACTGTCCGCCGCCACGGGCGGCCCCTTACGCTGGGCCGCGGGCAGCAGGACGTCGAAGACGGCGCCTCCTTCGTTGTGCGCCGACACACTCCCGCCGTGTCGCTCGACGATCGCCTTCACGATTGAGAGCCCGAGACCGCTGCCTCCAGCCGCCTTCCGCGACGCATCCGTCTTGTAGAACCGGTCGAAGATGAGCGGGAGATGCTCGGGAGGAATCCCTGCGCCGCTGTCGCGAACGCGGAGCCTGAGCTTGTCGCCAACGACGTCGGCTGACATCACGATCTCGCCACTATCTGGCGTGTGGCGCAGTGCATTGGCCGCGAGGTTCTGCAGCGCCTGCTCGAGTCGGTCGGGGTCCCCGATGACCGTCTCCGCGCCGTGGCCGATGTTGGCTGCCAGTGTGACGCGCCGCGCCGTGAGCTCGCGCTCGTGCCGCGAGTGCACGCGCTCGAAGAGCGAATGCACCGGCACGTCCTCGCGCCGCAGCGTCCCGCCGCCCCCTTCGAGCCGCGCCAGGTCCAGCAGGTCGCCGATGATCCGTTCGAGCCGATGGGTTTCGTCGTCGATGATGTGCAGGTATCGTTCGCGCGTCTGCTCCTCGAGATCGAGCTCCTTCATCGTCAGGGTCTCGATGTAGCCGCGCATCGCGGTCAGCGGGGTCATCAGCTCGTGCGACACGTCCGCAAGCAGCTGCCGCCGCGCCTTGTCGGACAGCTCGAGCGCATGCGCCCGGTTGGCCAGCTCGTCGCCCATCTGGTTGAACGACCTCGCAAGCGCGGCAACTTCGTCGCCGCCGCGATCCGGCGCGCGCGCGGTCATGTCGCCGGCGCCGAACCTGACCGTTGCCGCCTGCAACTGCTTCAGACGGCGACGTGTGGGACCGAACACGAACAGCGCGATCAGTATCGAACCGACGATGAGCACCGATCCAGCAACGAGCGCCATTGTCGGAGCCAGCTCGCGGACGACCATGCCGATTGGCGGACGCCCGAGCAAAACCGCCACGGTGCCGACCGGCTCGCCATTCAGGAATACGGCGGCGAATTCACCGAGACGGAATGGCGCCGGTCCACCTGGCGTGAAACGGTCGTCGTCGGTCCGTCGCGGAACAAAAACACGTCCTCGCGCGGGCAGCTCGCCACGCAACATCTCCCGCCGGAGCGCGAGGCGGACGTCATCCGGAATAGCGCTCGGATGGTTGGACACTTCGCGTCCGTCCACCATCAGCACGATGAAGGGCTGAAAGACCTTTGAGTACTGATCCTGTACGTAGTCCCGGACGTCGAGTGACGGATCGGCCGTGAGGGCGGAGCTCAGGTCCGACGCGACGAGAACGGCCAGTCGTCGGGGGGAAGGCGCGGGCATCGAGCCGGCGATGCGATCAGTCGTGTAGATGAAAAGCGCGCCCTGCGCGACGAGCATCAGCGCGAGAAAGGCCACCAGGCCGACGGCGATCCGCCAGTAGAGACTGCGATACCAGGCGGTATTAGACATCCGCCGCCTTATATCCCGTGCCCCACACCGTGAGGATCACTTCAGGCTCGGCGGGATTTTTCTCGATCTTTTTCCGGAGCCGCTTGATCAACGTATCCACGCTGCGCACGGTGACGAACGTCTGGTCCTTCCAGACCCGGCCGAGGAGCGCTTCGCGGCTGAAGACGATTCCCGGGCTGGAAAGGAGCACATACAACAGCTGAAATTCGTTCGAGGTCAGCTCGACGTCGGTGTTGCCGACGCGAACGCGCCGCCGCGCCGGATCCATGTCGACATGCTTATAGCTGATCGGTTTGGTTGCCTCTCTCGTCGTGTTGACGAGCGGCCGAGGACCGCGGCGAAGCAGCGCGCGCACGCGCGCCACCAGTTCGCGCACGCCAAACGGCTTCGTGAGGTAGTCGTCGGCACCGCTTTCGAGACCGACGACCTTGTCCGACTCTTCGCGGCGCGCGGTGAGCATCAGGACGGGGACGTCGGGGTTCTCGGAATCGCGGCGGATGGCTTTGCAGACGGTCACGCCGTCGAGTCCGGGGAGCATCACGTCGAGGATGACGAGATCGAAGTGCTGGCTGCGCGCCAGCTTCAGCGCGCCCTCCCCATCGCCGCTTTGGACGCATTCGTAGTTCTCGAGGCCGAGATGTAAACAGACGAGCTCGCGGATGTTGGGTTCGTCTTCGACGACGAGTACGGTGGGGCGCGGTGAGGTCGCGGCTTCCAACGCCTCAGTGTAGCCCTCCTCAGCTGGCATACCCCCGTATTCCATCCCGTTGCGGTGATGTGGCGTTGACGCATTTGTGAAGAAACGGTGACGAGCCGCTGTCGCCTTCTGGCGTCATCGCGACGCGACGTACCGAAGCCCGTCGGGTACAGAACACGCGAAGCCGGCCATGGAAATGTCACCAGGTGGACACCGCCGAGCCATGGCGATCCGGTCCAATCAGTGCAAATGAGACGTTCCATGCCCAAGCGACTGCTGATCCTGACGCTCATTGCCGTGGTTCTCGCTGGCGGTGGCCTGTATTACTACCGGGCCCAGAGCGCCGCGAAGGTGCCAACGCCAGTCACCGCGGAGGTGACCCGCGGCAACGTCATCGCGAAAGTGGACGCCACGGGCGCGCTGGCCCCGGTCACGACGGTGCAGGTCGGCAGCCAGGTGTCGGGAACCGTCAAGGCGCTGTTTGTCGACTTCAACGCGCACGTGAAGAAAGGTCAGGTGATCGCCGAGCTCGACCCCTCACTCTTCCAGACGCAGGTCGATCAGGCGCGGGCGACGCTCATCAAGTCGCAGTCGGACGTGGATCGCGCGAAGGTCGAAGTCGATGACAGCAACTCGAAATTCAACCGCGCCCAGGAGCTGTGGGACCAGAAGTTAATCTCGCGCAACGACCTCGAGACCGCACAGACGACGGCCAAGCAGGCGGAAGCGTCGCTCAAGTCGGCGGAGGCGCAGGTGACGCAGGCACGCGCCTCGCTCAATCAGGCGCAGGTCAACCTCGAACACACCATCATTCGCTCGCCGATTGACGGCACCGTGATCTCGCGCAGTGTGGACGTCGGACAGACGGTCGCAGCGAGCATGTCGGCGCCGACGCTCTACCTCATCGCGCAGGACCTCACGCAGATGCAGGTGAGCGCGAGCATTGACGAATCCGACATCGGACGAATCCAGACCGGTCAGCTCGTCTCGTTCCGTGTAGACGCCTATCCGCAGCAGACCTTCCGCGGCGCGGTCAAGCAGGTGCGCCTCGACGCGAAGACCGACCAGAACGTCGTCAGTTACACGACGATGATCGACGTACCGAACGAGGATCTGCGGCTCAAGCCCGGGATGACCGCGAACGTCACCGTGCAGATTGCCGCGAACGAAAACGTACTGCGCGTTCCGAATTCGGCGCTGCGATTTGCGCCGACGCCGGAGCTGTTTGCGGCGCTTGGGCAGGAAGCGCCGCAGCAGCTGGCCGGCGGTGCACGTGGCGGGCGCGGCGTAGCTGGCAGTACCGGAACGGCGGGGCAGACGGCCGGCAGGGCAGAAGGGCAGACCGAGGGACGCGAACGCTTTGCGCAGCTGACGGCAGAGGAACGCGCGCAGTTTGCCGCGCGATTGACTCCCGCGCAGCGCGCGCAGTTTCAGGCGCGACGTGCGGCAGCAGGTGATCCGGCTGGCGGCGCGGCGACCGGCGGCTTCGGCCGCGTGTGGGTGCTGCGCGACGGCACGCTGCAGCTCCTTCGCGTACGAACCGGCGTCACCGACGGTGCGTTGACCGCGATTGTCGGCGGCGAGTTGAAGGAAGGCGATCGTGTCGTGACCGGCATTACTGAGCCTGGCGCGACGGCCACCTCGCAGACGGCCAATCCGCTGTTGCCGTTCGGGCGCCGTGGCGGCGGTGGCGCGGGCGCGCGGGGAGCCGGTGCTGGCGCTGCGACCGGCGGGGCCCGTGGCGGAGCCGGACGATGAAGAGTGCTCTGCCCGTGATCTCCGTCCGGGACCTCACGAAGATCTACGACGTCGGCGAGGTGCAGGTGCCCGCGCTGCGAGGGGTCACGCTCGACGTCGAGCCGGGCGAGTTCGTCGCGCTGACGGGGCCGTCCGGTTCAGGGAAATCGACGTTCATGCATCTGGCCGGCTGCCTCGATCGTCCGACGAGCGGGCAGTACGTGCTCAACGGCCAGGATGTTTCGCGGCTGACCGCACGTGAGCTCGCGCGCGTCCGCAATACCGAGATTGGATTTGTGTTTCAGGGATTCAATCTCCTGGCGCGGACGTCTGCGCTCGAGAACGTGGAGCTGCCGCTGCTCTACAGCGGCAGCTTGTCAGCCGCGGATCGACACGCGCGCGCCACCGAGGCGCTGACGGCCGTCGGCCTCGCGGACCGGATGGGCCATCATCCGAATCAGCTTTCTGGCGGTCAGCAGCAGCGCGTCGCCATTGCACGCGCGCTGGTGAACAACCCGTCGCTCCTGCTGGCGGACGAACCGACCGGCAACCTCGATACGCGCACGAGCGTGGATGTCATGGACATCTTCCAGCGACTGAACATCGAGCGCGGCATCACCATCGTGCTGGTCACGCACGAAGCCGACATCTCCGAATACGCCACCCGCGTCGTCGCCTTCCGCGACGGCCTGGTACGCAGCGATGGCCCGGTTGTGCACCGTCGCAGCGCGCGGGCGGAGCTCGCGCGGCTTCGAAGCGAAGCGGACGTGGCCGTGCAGAGCGCGTAGGCTGGGGGACTGGGGACTGGGGACTGGGGACTGGGGACTGGGGACTAGGGATTAGGGATTAGGGACTGGGGACAGGGGACTAGGGCTGCGATATGTCGATCTGGATGACGTTCATCGTTGCGCTGAAGGCACTTCGCCGCAACGCGATGCGCACGGCGCTGACCGCGCTCGGCATGATCATCGGCGTCGCCGCCGTGATCGTGATGGTCGCCATCGGCACCGGCGCGAGCGCGTCCATTCAGAGCCAGATTCGCAGCGCCGGCTCGAACATCGTCATCGTGAGCGCGGGCTCGGGCGGCTTCGGGCCTGTCCGCCAGGGGCAAGGCGCGGTAACCACGTTGACCGCCGACGACGCGGACGCAATCCGGCGTGAGGTGCCGGGTATCAAATATCTCTCCCCGGGGATCAACACCCGGCAGCAGGTTGTGGCCGCGACGGCAAATTGGAACACGCAGATCCAGGGCACTGGGCCCGAACTGGCGGCGATCCGTTCGTGGCCCACGCAGTTCGGCAGCTTCTTCACCGAAGACGACATCACCGCCGCACGCAAGGTCGCGGTGCTCGGCTCGGTCGTCCGCGATCAATTGTTCGGCGTCGGCGCGGATGCGACTGGCGAGACCGTGCGGATCAAGAACCAGCCGTTCCAGGTGATTGGCGTGCTCACGAGCAAGGGGCAGGCGGCGATGGGGCAGGACCAGGACGACACTGTGGTGATCCCCTACACGACCGTGCAGAAGAAGCTGATGGGCGTGCAGCACGTCACCACGCTCACCGTCTCGGCCGAAAACGGCGTGCCGCTCGACACGGTGGTGCAACAGATCACCGAGCTGCTGCAGACGCGCCATCGCATCCAGCCGGGCGCCGACAACGACTTCATGGTGCGAACGCTCGAGGAGATGGCGGGCGTGCTCACTTCCGCGACGCAGACGATGACCTATCTGCTGGCGGGAATCGCGGCGGTGTCGCTCATTGTCGGCGGCATTGGCATCATGAACATCATGCTGGTGTCGGTGACCGAGCGGACGCGTGAGATCGGGTTGCGGCTGGCGGTCGGCGCGCGCGACCTCGACGTGCTGCTGCAGTTCCTCGTCGAGTCGATCGTGCTGAGCCTGGCAGGCGGTGCGATCGGGATTGGTCTCGGCTTCGGTGTGTCGTTCGGTGTCCAGCGCGTGATGCAATGGTCCGCGGTGGTGACGCCGTCTGCGGTTGCGATTTCGTTTGGCGTCGCGGCGGCGATCGGCGTCTTCTTCGGGTTCTATCCGGCGCGCAAGGCTGCGCGGTTGAATCCGATTGATGCACTGCGGTACGAGTAAATCCCGTTCGGATCGTTCGAATCGTACGGTCGTTCTTTGCGACATCGGATCCGGTCTTTTGGCGATTCGGGATGCTCGTTCGAGCCGGCGGATCTCGACATGGAAATGTCATAACGTCCCAACCAACTTTGAGCTCAGATGCCACGTCTGACTTAGTGTTCAACCCAACGTCGGGCCGGCTTTGGTCGGCCTTGTGGAGGCAACAACCCATGGATCGTGTTCGAAAAATTGTGGTGACCACAGGAATCGTCGCGATACTGTCGGCCGGCGCCGTGTCGCTGTTCGCGCAGGCGGGGCCGGGACGCGGCGCGGGGCCGTTCGGTCCCGGCGGCCGCGGTGGATTCGCGGCCGGCTTCGCACTCGGTCAGCTCGAGCTGAGTGACGCGCAGAAGCAGCAGGTGCGCGACATCATGCAGCGCGATCGCGAGCAGATGCGCTCGACGATGCAGCGCCTCGACCAGGCGATGCAGGCGCAGCGCGCGGCGATCAATCAGGTGCCGGTGAACGAGCAGGCGGTGCGTGCGGCCGCCGCGCAGGTTGCAACGGTGCAGGCCGATCTGGCCGTGGCGCAGGCGCGAGTTCACGCCGACATCTGGAACATCCTGACGCCCGAACAGCAGACGAAGGCGAAGGAGATCGAGCAGCAGGCGCAGGCACGGGCGCGCGAGCGGCAGCAGCGGGCGCCGCGGCAGCCGAAGCAGCCGGTGTAACAACAGGCGGCAGTTCGCAGGGGCAGGTGGCCGTGTCCACCTGCCATTCCGTACGCAGCCTCGCTCGCGAACCCTCTCGATTCCAGCTCCAATAGCGCTTGCAAAAACTGAAAGGCTGCGAGCGCGCCGCTGTTGAAGAAATACCACCGCGATTGATCGATCCGCGGATGTCCCCCTGCTTTTCCTGACCGTATAACGCTCGCATCGCGGCAAGTCCACGAGGCTGACGATGCTAGGATTGCGAAGAGCGCAGCGCGCGCTTCTCGTGGACAAACTCGCGGAGCTTGCCGAGCTCGCGGCCGCCGCAATGGTGTTCGGACAATTCGTTGGGAATCAGCGCTATTCGCTCACAGTGGCCGTCTTCGGCGTGTTCGCGTGGTGTGTCCTGCTTGGATGGGCGCTGATCATCTCGCGTCAGGAGACCTGAAGTGACCGGTCTTTACGTTTTGCTCGGCGGACTGATGCTGGGCGCGTCTGTTCTCGGGGTGCTGGCGTTGCTCGGCCAACATCAGGAACGTCGCTCGCGCGAAAAATCGGCGCAGGCGCAGTAGCATTACTGCCTTCGTATAACGACGTGGCAGGATTGCTTCGTGTTCCGGTGCGAAGCACCATGGATCGAAGAAGGCCGCGTTACTTCGTACAGCGGCCGGCCATCCCGCCTTGCGCCGCGGTCTTCTCCCGATAGACCTCGTGGCAGTTCATACACGCGGTCGTCACCTGATCGGCGGCCTCGACCACCATGTCCATGTTCTTCGACTGGCCCGCCTTGTAGGTCGCCATCCCCGCGTCGCGCAGCCCTTGGACGAAGCGCTGCCAGTCGGCGTTCTGCACGGGCACCGGCTTGCCGTTGCCGCAGACGCGTCCCGGAATTGTGAGGAGGTTCGCCGCCTCGGCCATCGCGATGCCGCTGTTCTCGATCGCTTCCCAGCCTCCGTACGCCCCCGCGAGCGGGTTCACCGAAGACGTTGGATCCGCATCCTTCTTGACCGACGCCGGATCCACCGACTGTGACGCGAACAAAACGTTGGAGTTCGGGAAGAGGATCCCGCGCATCACTTGCAGAAGGTTGCCGTGGACTTGTTGCGCGCGCGGAGCCGCCGGTGCACCGCCGGCACGCGCGCCGCGTGCCTGCGCCATGATGATTTCGCCACACAGCGCGCTGGCGGTGACCGACAGGAGAAGTGCGAATGCCGTGTAACGGATGTTCATGGCGACATTCTAATCGCGCGAGCGTCCGTCGATTTTCGCAGGCTCGAGCTTACCAGCCGGCCTGGACGGCGTAATAAACCGCTGCGCCCAGTACCACGCCAACGCCGAGAAGCGCTGTCACGCTTTGCGTGAAATACGGATAGGTCATGAAGAGCAGTCCGCCGGCGAGCTGCGGCCATCGACTCTGCTTCTTCCCATAGACGAACAGGACGAAGCCGATGCCGCTTGGAATCAACGAGAGCATCAGCCAGGTGGCGTCGAGATTCATGTCAGCGAAGCAGTACTTACTGTAGCGTGGCCGGGCTCGGCTAAGTATTCCCGCCGGAATCTCCGATAATGGCTTGTAGTGGGCAACTCGCATCCACACGTGTACGACCACGGCGCCGCGATCGAGAGCCGCAGTTGGCGCGCGTATGTTCCCGAGGGCGTGCGTCCGTACATCGAGAGTGCTCCGCTGGCGGCGCTGTTTCTCGGGATCTCGTCGGGCGCAGCCTACGCGATGATCGGCGCCACGCTGACCACCCGCCTCGCACAGTTCGGGATCAGGAAGAGCGCGGTCACCACGTTCGCGCTGGTGTTTCTCGCCTACAACTTCAAGTTCCTCTGGGCGCCGCTTGTCGATAACGTTCGCCTTCCGCTGCTCGGTCGCTTTGGTCAGCGGCGCTCGTGGTTGTGGTTGACCGGTGTCTTTGTGATGGCGGCAGTCGCCTTTCTCGGCAGCGTCGACCCACAGCAGGCGCTGAGCACCGTCGCGATCGCAGCGATCCTCGTCGGCGTTGCCGGTGCGACCTACGACATCATCATCGACGCGTATCGCATCGAGTTGCTCGAGCCGCGCCAGCTTGGCGTCGGGTCGGGCATGTCGCAGTACGGCTGGAGGATTGGCGCGGCGACCGCGGGGGCCGTCGCGCTCGTCGTCGCGGCGCGCTACGGGTGGGGTCCCGCCTATACCGCATGTGCGCTGTTTGCGCTGCCGGCGATGCTCGTCGGCGTCGCGATAGGAGAGCCGAGTCGGCATCGCGAGCCCGCCGTCTCACGCGGCGCCATGCAGGCCATCGTCGCGTATTTCAGTCCGCTTGCCGAGTTCCTCAAGCGCGAGGGCGCGCTGGTCGTCCTCCTCTTCGTCCTGATCCACAAGATTGGCGACACGCTCGCGAACTTGACGCTGCGGTTACTGTTCGACGATCTCGGATTCACCAACGACGAAATCGCGTTTTATGACGTCGGTGTCGGGTTCGTCGCGCTGCTGGCCGGCGTGTTTGTCGGCGGGATTCTCTATGCCAAGCTCGGCATGAAACGGTCGGTCCTCATCAGCCTCGTGCTGATGGCGGTCTCGAATTTCGGCTTTGCCGCACTCGCCGCAGCGGGTCATTCGAACGTGGGCATGGCCGCCGCCATCGGCTTTGAGAACTTTGCCAGCGGGATCGGCGGCGTGACCGTCGTCGCCTATCTGTCAGCGCTGTGCAATCTGCGGTTCACCGCCACGCAATATGCGCTGCTCTCCGCCCTCGCGAGCATCGCCGGACGATTCCTGACCGGCACCACCGCCGGGTCGTTGATCCAGAACATCGGGTACTTCAACTTCTACCTGCTGACGACGCTCGTTGCCATGCCGGGCGTGATTCTCTTCTGGTACATGATCCGGTCCGGCCTTGCGGATGTATCAATGGGGTCGGCAGGCAAGGAAGGGGAGACCTCGCCAGAAGAGTGACCACGGAGCGCCTTCCCGACGACCATCTTCCGATCACAGTTCCGAACGTGCAGAAATAACAATCGAGGCTCCGCATGCGAGTCGCAGGGTCTTGCAATACGTTGCGGTCGCGACGCTCGAATCCACGTTCGCCGAACATCCTCTCGACGTGCAGTTCCTGCTGATCGTGATCGCCTGCAGCCTCGCGTTGATTGCGTGCGCTATACTCGTCGAGGCGAGCAACTGATGCGGTTAAGTTTTTTCGCGCACTGGATGATCACGCTGGGCGCTGCGGCGCTGTTGCTGCTGGGTGCGTGGATTGTCGACTTCATCGATCGCTACCGCTCTCACAAGCATTCACGATAACCGCGTCCTACCCTCCTCTTCGTTCCTTAGCACTTCGGCGAACAGCACTACTGCATCGGATTGCCCTCGATGTCCGTGATGGCGATCGGTGCGACACGTGTAGCGCGCAACGGGCCTTCGATCGTCGAGCGATCACCGACGATGACGATGACGAGGCGATCGACGTCGACGTACTGGCGTGCGACGCGGACCACGTCCTCGCGCTGGACCGCGGCAATCCGCGCCGCGTACTGCTGGTAGTAGTCATCCGGTAATCCTTGTGTCCACAGCGACACGATCGCGGCGTTGATACTCTGCGCCGACGCGAATGTTGCCGGCAGGCGTTGCGTCAGCGCTTCCTTTGCCGTGGACAGTTCCTCGTCCGTGATCGGCCGTTCACCACGTATACCGCGCAGCTCCTTCATGAACTCCGTCAGCGCGGCGTCGGATTTGGCGGAGACGATATCGCCGCCGGCCCGAAAGGCTCCCGGTCCTTTTCCGTACGCGAAGAATGAACTGACACCGTAGCTGTAGCCTTTCTCTTCCCTGATGTTGGCATTCAGACGCGACTGAAACATGCCTCCGAGAATGGTGTTCATGACCTGGAGCGCGAAGTAGTCGGGTGTGCTGCGCGGCGGTCCTGTGGTTCCGATGGCAAAGGTGGATTGCGCGGCACCGGGCTTGTCGGCCAGGTAAATCGTCGAGGCGCGTGGCGCGGGCGCCGCCGGATACTGGAATGCCCGCTTCTCGCCTCCGCGCGGCCATGCCGTGAGCGCCGTGTCGATCGATGCCTTCGCGGCCGCGGCATTCACGTCGCCAACCACCGTCACGAGCGCCTGCCCGGGACGGAAATACGCGCGATGAAACGCCACCACATCGTCACGCGTGATGGCCTTCAACGTCGCGTCGGTGATGTTCTGCCCGTACGGGTGAGCGTCGCCGTAGACCAGCCGTGGGAACACCCGCGACGCGATCGCGCCCGGCTGGTCGCGAGCTTGAGTGAGCGCAACCAGGCGCTGTGCGCGCAACCGCTCGAGTGCCGCCGCCGGAAACGACGGGTTGACGAGCATGTCCGCGACGATGTCGAGCATCGCCGGAAATTTGCCAGCGATGCACTGAAACGCGATCGTGCCGGTCTCGCCGGCGATTCTGACGGACACCGTCGTTCCGAGGAGCTGCAGCGCGGCGGCGAGCGCTTCGCCGTCCCTGGTTTTGGTGCCCTCGCTCATCATCGCGGCCGTCATATCGGCCAGTCCACGACGCGCAACGGGATCGGCCTGGTTGTATCCCCCCGAGAACGTGATGGTGAACGATACGAGCGGCAGGTCGTGCTTTTCGGAGACGACGAGCTCGGCGCCATTGGCGAGCGTGGATTGGGTCCAGCCGGGGACTCGCAGCATCGGCGAGGGGCCCGGTGTGGGAGCCTTCGATCGATCGAGCGTCCCCTGCGCGAGCGCCACCACGCCTGTCAGCGCCAGCATCAGGATGACGAGTGGCCGTGCACGGCGCGTCACTGTTCGGTTCTCCGATACGACGTGCTCTCCGACGGCTTCGACGCCATCTCCACTTTGCCGATCGGAACGACGCTCAGGACAACGCGCCCCTTCGTCAGGTACTTGCTGGCGACGCGCTTCACATCCGCTGGCGTGACGGCCAGCATCTTCTGATACTCCGTCTGGAAGGACCCGGCGTCGTTGTCGTACCCGAGGCCATCGGCCAGCCTCATCGACCTTCCGAGGTTCGACTCGAGACCGTTGACGAAGTTCAGCTCGAGTCCAGCGGTTGCGCGCTGGATTTCCTCCGCGGTCGGGCCCTCGGCCTTCAGCGTGTCGAGGATGGCGTCCGCGGCGGATTCGAGATCGGTGAGCGAGATACCGGGCCGCGGCGTGATCGTGAGCCTCCATTCGCCGGCGCTCTCGTCCGAATCCTGACGGGCGGTGATCGAGGTGGCGAGCTGACGGTCGTAGACCAGCGCTTTCGTCAGCCGGGTTGTTCGCGGTCCCGTGGTGACCTGGTCGAGCACCTGGAGCGCGAACCGGTCATCGCTCTGCCGCCCGACCGTCGGCCACACGATGACCAGGCGCGGCACCTGGACGCGGTCCTCGTACACGAGCCGCGTTTCGCGGTCGCGGGTGACCGGTGGCGCCGCGGGCCGTACGATGGCACCTCCACGAGGAAACGCACCGAAGTACCGGGCGACGAGCGCCTTCGCCTGCGGCGGTTGAAAATCTCCGGCGATCGAGACGATGGCGTTGCCGGGCGCGTAATAGAGCTTGAAGAAATCCTTCACGTCCGTTTCGGATGCGGCCGTGAGGTCCGCCATGCTGCCGATGACGTCCCACGAGTATGGATGCGCCGCCGGATACAACGTGTTCGAGACGATCTCGTCAACCAGGCCATAGGGCTGGTTGTCCATCCGCTGCCGCCGTTCGTTCTTGACGATGTCGCGCTGGGCATTCAGCTTCTGGATGTCGAGGGTGTCGAGAAGAAATCCCATGCGGTCGGACTCGAGCCACAGGGCCGTCTCGAGGTAGTTCGACGGGACCGTTTCGTAGTACGTCGTCCGGTCTCTGCTCGTGGTGCCGTTGTTGGAGCCGCCGACGCCCTCCGTCAGGCGGTCGTGCATGCCGTAGGGGACATGTCCGGAGCCTGTGAACATCACGTGCTCGAACAGGTGCGCGAACCCCGTCTTGCCCTTGACCTCGTTCTTCGATCCGACGTGATACCAGGCCGTCACGGCGACGGTCGGCGACGTGTTGTTGGGCGCGAGCACGACGCGCAATCCATTTGGCAGCGCGTAGCTTTCGAACGGGATTCTGAGCGTCGAAGGTTTGGACTGTGGCGACTGGGCAACGAGCGTCGCGACGGCTGCCGTGCACGCGAGCACCAAAAGAGCGACGGTGTTTCGCATGCGCGCATTATGGCGCGGTTCTGGGGCGCGCGAGTTGCCCCTAGGGTCTCAACTTGCGGTCGTGTAATCGCGCTTTACCGGCGCGTCGTCGTCGTCCTTCGTTCGATCGACGGCCATTCCGAACCGCAGTCGCTTCAGGTACAAGCCTTTCCGGGACAGCCCGAGCAATTTTGCTGCTTCGTCCACGCTATTGGTCTTCTCGATTGCCGCTTTGATCATCGTATGTTCCACGTGCTGCGTGGCAGCGCTGAGCGGCTGGTCGATGCGGACGACGATTTCGCTCACGTCGAGGGTGCGTTCTGCGGCAGGAACCGTGCGCCGGGACGCGGCGATATCGGGCGAAAGGTGCTCGGGCATCAGGACGGCGCCATGCTCGGCGAGGGCTGCGAGCCTGCGCATTTCGTTGGCGATTTGGCGAACATTGCCCGGCCAGCGATAGAGCACGAGATACTCCATCGTTTCTTCCGCGAGGCGCAGTTCCCCTTTATGCATCTCCTTGGCGTACCTCTGCAGATAGTGATTGGCAAACGCGGGAATCTCCACGCGCCGTTCACGCAATGGCGGGATGTGCAGTCGCACGATGTTCAGTCGGTAGTACAGATCTTCGCGGAAGCGGCCCTGCGCAACGAGCGTATCGACGTCTGCATTCGTCGCCGCGATGATGCGTACGTCGACACGTTGCGGGTGTGTCTCGCCGATGGGATGAACCTCGCCTGACTCGAGGAAGCGCAGGAGCTTTGGCTGAATCTCGAGTGTGCTCTCGCCGATTTCGTCGAGGAAGAGCGTTCCTCCTGTCGCCGCGCGGATCACACCCTGAAAATTCTCAGTCGCTCCGGTGAATGCTCCGCGTCGATGACCGAACAGTTGTGCATCGAGCATGTCACGCGGTGTTGCACTGCAGTTGAAGGGAAGGAAAGTCTTGGCGGAGCGCGGTGAGTAGCCGTGAATGAGTCGCGCGAGGACCTCTTTTCCTGTACCGGTTTCGCCGGTGATGAGCACCGGTATGTTGACGCGGGCCGCGCGGCGCGCGGTGTCCAGCACCGCTACCATCTCTTCCGCTGTAAAAATGGCCCCCGTTTGATCTTCGATGGGCTCAGCCGGCCAGATTGATGCCCGCTTTCGCTCCGCTTGTCTGGCTTGCTCGACTTGTAGAGCAGCACGACCTACACGAAAGACATCGGAGAATGTCGCCGCGTCGCACGGATTGGTCGGTGTTCCGCAAGTAACGAAGATTGTTCTGCCGTTGGGAAGCTGGCCCACCGGAAAATTCATTGCTAACGGATCTGATGTGTCCGGAGCCGCATCCGATTGGATGATTCTTGCGTGAACGGCCCCCACCGATGAAAGAGCACTCACCAATTCTGCGGCGAGCAGTTGCGGACTATGCGCGACGTCAAATAGAGAGGCGACTCCATTAAGTACGGCTCGGACGGTGTCGTCACCTCGAGACACCGCGGTCCTGTCGCGATGCACGAGTGTGGCTTCGGTTGGTCCGTCGAGTTCGAGGGATGTCGCTACGACTCCTTGCGTTGCCCAAATCCTCTTGGCTCGCTCTTGCAAGCTCCTGCCGAAACCAGGAGAGTTGGCTTCGACAATACGGCCGATTGAGTAATTGAACTGTCCCTGCAATTCGCGATTTTGTGTTGCTCCTAATGCGTCAGCAAGGACCAGTTGTTGCGCGCATTGCTCTGCACTGTCTAAATGGCCCAATACGTACGCGGTCAGTAAATGACATGACGCTGCGAAGTGTCGATCGTGAATCTCTGTTTGGGCGTGTCTGACCGCTCTTAGCCAGCCCAATGCGTCAGCTAGCTGTCCTCGACGGTACAGGAGCTTCGCTCTTGTCAATGCAGCCCAGCGCGTTTCGTAAGTTGAGTACTGAATAGGACGATGTGACACTACGGGACCAAGAGTCTCCTCGCACTTATCGAGCTGACCTTGCGCCAAGTACACTCGTGCCAAAACGTCTAGGGCGCCGATGCTGGTTCCGACGTTTGAACTGTCAGAGAGAGTCGTTTTTAGCCTCTCTTCTGCTTTGCGGAATTGTCCCGTCAGAAGTTCAACCGAGGCGGAGTTGCTCTCAGCGATTGCGTGCATGTGGGTACTGCCACACAGTTGTGCGGCGTCGATTGCAGCGCGGAAATGCGTAGCGGCATTACGGAATTCGCAACGAAGAGTCGCGATGCACCCTCGATTAATCAGAATGCCGCAACTAATCCATGGGTTAGGGTCCGTCTCAAGTAACGTTTCGGCCAACTCGCAATGACGAAGAGCTTCGTCGATATGACCACGATAACCCTCGAAGGTGGCGACACAGTTATGCAAATAGGCAGTTAGCGACGCTTGGCCCGCGCGCGTGACTGCTTTGCGTGTACCCGGCAGTATCGCCCCAAGTGCTTCCGATGGCCGAGCATCGACGGCGAAACGGAACAGATGCAGGTGCGTCCGCGCAATCCATTCCACATCTCTTTGTTCGCACGCTTGTTGTACCGCACAACGTAAATGTGTCCATGCGGAAGCGTGATCACCTGACCACCAACTGACAATTCCGAGCGCTGCTTCAACCTGACATCGGAGCGGCGTCGGGAGCTTACTAACGTCAAACGTAAGAGCCGCACTTGCAGAGCTCATTCGCCCTGTTAATGCGAGTACGTACGCATACAAGACGTTCCATCGCAGGTCAGCGTCTCGAAATTGATTGTGCTCGCCGAAGAAATTAATGAGGTCCTTAAACTGACCTCGTCGGAGCAGCTTCAGTGCATCGTCGTACGTCATGCGGCACATCCGTAAGGATGTTGCCGCACGCGGCAACATCAGCGGCTACGGGGGTGGAATACTAAGTTGCGGGAAGGATCTACATCAGAAAATGACCGAAGTCTATGGCTTAATGCGGTGGCGACTTGCTCAAACGCGTAGTTTTGGCTGTCGCTGAACGCTTCGCTCTTGGGTGAATAGGCGGTAAAGACACCGAGTGTTTGGCCTGCGCTCACAACCGGTATACACAAAACACTACGCAGGGGTGGCTCAAAAAAGTCTGCAACATTCGCCAGATCCAGCGCAGCATTTGCATTGATTGAACTTCGTTGGGTCGCTGCCGACCAGCCAGTGACTCTGGTCCCCATGGCGATGGTCAAACCCACTAGTAGGCGATCTTTGTCTCCAGGTGCATCCTCGCAAATCAGTAGATCTCGCGTTCGGTCATAGCGAAAAAATGCAAATATCGTCGCTGCACTCAACTGGCGTAGACATTGGGCGGCGGCATCAACGGCTTGCGCACGGGTTTTTGCCTCCGCAATCATGCGGCCATAAGAATCGAGGAGCGATGTCTCGGTCGCGCTCACACGAATCCGATGAAGAGGACTGGAGTCGGTTCTCGTGTCCGGCAGGTCGGGAACATTCATCAAACCAGTGGATTCAGCGCCGGCCCGGATGGCGAGGGGGGCAATTTCCGGATATGCCTTCAAAAACGTATCAACCACTAGCGGGTCATAGAGGGTGCCACGTCCCTCGACAATCGTTGCAAACGCTTCGTCGGTAGTGAGCCGGGGACGATATGGTCGATCCGAGGTGAGCGCGTCGAAGCAGTCGACGACGGACAAGATTCGAGCCCCAAGGGGGATATCGGTTCCGGAAATACCAGCAGGGTATCCCTTCCCGTTCCAGTGTTCATGATGATGGCGGACGATTGGCACAACCGGATAGGGGAATTTCACAGCCGACAAGAGGTCGGCACCGATATCGGCGTGCAACTTCATTTTTTCGAATTCGGCGCCAGTCAGCTTTCCAGGTTTGTTCAGAATGTGTTCCGGTATTGCCAGCTTGCCCATATCGTGCAGCAACGCAGCAGCCTCGATTGCCTTCAGTTGACGTTCGTCTTTGACTCCCAGCAGTTTCGCCAGTTCGATCGCGTAAACCTGGACTCGCCGGATGTGACCGTGAGTAATTTGGTCTTTGGCATCAACCGCCATTGCTAGAGTCTCGATAGTCGACAGATAGAGATCACTCAGCTGTTCGACGTGACGTTTCGAGTCCTCAATCCGCCCCAACGACGTACGATGCGTGAAATATGTGATCAGCAGCAATGGAACAATGATTCCAATAGCGCTAAGGTCGACGGACTTGGTGTACGACACCAAAAGCGCGGCAACGGACACTCCGCCGAAGTAATTCAGGCTGAACCAAGGGAAGTTCTGCCACCAAAGTGTGAAAAGGTTCTGACGTTTCTCAAACGCCAAAGCGACAGCAACTAACCAACTATTTAGCAGGAAGTAGGATGCAGCGAGTGTAAACAGCTGCCAAAGGTGCCTTTCGAGAGGCAAGAGATGATTCACGTCTCCAGGAGCGACGCCCACGAGCCAGAAAAACGCTTGCGCGGAGAGCCAGATTGCTAACGCGACCGCGCACACGTTAAAAAGGGATCGGAGCGGGGCTCTGTTTTCGTCGCGCATCCAGAGGGAAATGACCGAGCAATCGATCGCGACGATTACAGTGGCGGCGTCTGGTCCAAACAGAAGGACCGAGGCGAACACGAAAGCATCCGAGACGGAAATGCGCGCCGCAACAGAGGGAATCTTTACCGAAAAAGAACCGGTCAAGAACGTTAACGCAGCGAGGATCAGCCACTGCGTGGAAACCGGCTGCGTTGCTATGCGAAAGACCGAGTACGCGATAGCTGCCAGACCTGTGGCAGTTACCAGGAGTACGTACCCATAACCGATGGAGGAGAGTTGTCGTTCTGAACGCATCGTCGGCGATGGATTTTTCGCCGAGTCTTTTATCGGCCTATTCGCCCCAAATAATTAGTGCTCTCATAGGTCCTCTAAATTGGTTGGGATCAGTTGTTTGCGTTAATCACCCCAGACGATGGTGTCACCCCAGACGATGGTGTCACCCCAGACGATGGTGTCACCCCAGACGATGGTGTCACCCCACACGATGGTGTC
>Ga0207701_10000253_pt1 | contig 54847 bp, 41 predicted proteins | sample KBSSwiSSwithPhiX_FD_184294 | JGI IMG/M metagenome (GOLD analysis project Ga0207701, IMG submission 184294) | Switchgrass rhizosphere bulk soil microbial communities from Kellogg Biological Station, Michigan, USA, with PhiX - S5 (SPAdes) (version 2) | ecosystem: Environmental > Terrestrial >... | reverse complement strand
CTCCTCGACCGCGTCGGGACTCCGTTGCATCCGGATCGCCTCGTTGGCACCTTGACGATGCCGGAACAACAGATCGTCGAGATTGCCAAGGCCATCGGCGCCGAAGCCCGGATCGTCATCATGGACGAACCGACCGCCTCACTCAGTGACCGCGAAGTTGCACGACTCTTCGACGTCATCGCGCGGCTCCGCACTGACGGCGCAGGCGTTGTCTACATTTCCCATCGTCTCGAGGAGATCGCCACGATCGCCGATCGCATCACCGTGCTGCGCGATGGTGAAACCGTGGCGACACGTGATGCTGGCGACGTGACACGCGCCGATGTGATCAGGATGATGGTAGGCCGCGAGCTGGATGCCGTCTTCCCGAAACGTCAGGTACCGCTCGGCGACACCATCCTGTCGGTTCGCGATCTCTCGAATGCAAGGACCGGTGTGCGAGGCGTGTCGCTCTCCGTCCGCCGCGGGGAGATTCTCGGCCTGGCCGGGCTCGTGGGTTCAGGACGGACGCAGGTCGCCGAAACGATTTTCGGCGTAACGCCCGCGACCGGCGGAGAGATTGCGATCGACGGGACGGCGGTGGACATCGCTTCGCCAGCCGATGCGATCAGACGGGGCATCGCGTATGTGCCGGAAGATCGACGGCAACATGGCGTGGTCCTCGACATGTCGATTGCCGCCAACGCGAGCCTGGCAAACCTCACCGGCGTCTCGCGCAACGGACTAATCAAGCGGGACGTCGAAGATGCCTCGGCCGAACGGTACGTCGGCGAGCTGCGCATCAAGACGTCGTCGGTAGACGCCGAGGTCGGCTCGCTATCCGGCGGCAATCAGCAGAAGGTCGCGTTAGCCCGCTGGCTGGCGACACGGCCATCCGTGTTGATCCTCGACGAGCCCACACAAGGTGTCGACGTCGGGTCGAAAGCGGAGATTCACCGGTTGATGCAGGATTTGGCCGAGCACGGCATGGCAATCATCATGATCTCGTCGGAGCTGCCGGAGATTCTTGGTATGAGCGACCGGATCGCGGTCATGCATGCGGGAACGGTTGTGACGACGATGGAGCGGGATGCGGCGACGGCGGCGAATGTCATGGCGGCGGCGCTCGGGCATTCGCAAGGGAAAAGGGAAAAGGGATAAGGGATAGGGACAAGGTCACGGGAAAAAGCGCCTGCGGCCCGAGCGAGCGGGGGTGGGGCCCCGCGAGCAGTGAGTAATGCCGACCGAAGTTGACTTCATGTTTCATCGCCGAGAAGTAACGCTCGTGATCGTCATCGCCGCCCTCGGCCTCGTGCTGGCGGCGATTGCGCCGGGCTACTACGCTCGCGAGAACCTCAGCGATCTGTTTCTCGGCAACATGCCGGTGCTCATCGTCGCGATTGGCACCACCCTGGTGATCCTGACCGGCAACATCGACATTTCCGTGGGATCCGTGTTCGCGATCTGCGGAGTCGTGGCCGGGGTGGTGGCCAAGGCGACCGGATCCGTCCTTGTCGCGACCGCCGCCGCGTGCGTGACCGGTGCCGCGCTCGGCGCCCTCAACGGAAGTCTCGTCGCGTACCTCCGGATGCCCTCAATCGTGGTGACGCTGGCGACGATGGTGGCATTGAGAGACGGGTTGCGGTGGTGGACGGAAGGCGCCTGGGTGCAGGACCTGCCAACCGGCTTTCAGTGGTTTGGTTTGCCGCAATCGTCCTATCCGCTCGTGGCCTGCGCGATCGTGATCGTGCTGCAATCTGCGGTCGCGTGGGTGATGCGGAATGTCGCGATTGGGCGCGCAGTCTACGCCACCGGGTCGAATGAAACTGCCGCGCGGCTCGCAGGCGTCGATACCGCGCGGGTCACCTTCGGCGTGTTCATCGTCGCCGGCGCGTTGACGGGGCTTGCCGCGTTGTTGAACTCGGTGCGATTCAATCAGATTCCCAGCAACGCGGGTCTCGGTCTTGAAATGAAAGTCATCGCCGCGGCGGTGGTCGGCGGGGCCGCGATTCGCGGTGGGGAAGGCAGCCTGACCGGAACCCTGCTTGGCGTGATCCTGCTCGGTGCGATCGGCCCGGCACTGACGTTTCTGGGCGTCAGCGCGTACTGGGAACGAGCGCTGCAGGGGGCCATCATCCTCGCGACAGTTGCCGTCGACGCCGTGCGCGAGCGCCGGGCGTTTCATGCCGCGGTGGCGGCGTCGGGCCCGGCCTGATGCGGCGCGGCGTCCGGTTCTGGCTTTCGACCGGTGAGTGGATTCTGCTGTTGGCGCTCGGCGCCGAGGTGGCGCTCTTCGCGGTCATTGCGCAGAACTTCTTCACGCTCGGCAATTTCTTTGAAATCGTCCGTCTGAGCGTCGAACTCGGACTGCTCGCGATTGCGCTGACGCCGGTCATCGTGAGCGGAGGCATCGACCTCTCGGTGGGATCGATGATGGGGCTCGCCGCGGTGCTGTTCGGCGCGGCCTACCACGACTGGGGCGCATCAATCGTTGGCGCTGCAGTGGTGGCGCTCCTGGCGGGAGTGGCGGGCGGCGCGTTGAACGCGACGCTCGTCGCCAGCTTGAACATCCCGCCGCTCATCGTCACGCTCGGAACGCTGTCGCTGTTTCGCGGGATCGCGGAGGGACTGACCCGCGGGGCCGTCAACTACACCGACTTTCCCGCGGGCTTTCTCTCGCTGGGGCAGGGGTATCTCTGGGGTGTGGTGCCGACGCAGCTGCTCGTGTTCGTGCCGGTTCTTGTCGGCTATTCGGTGCTGCTGCATCGCTCGGTGGTTGGCCGTGCGTGGTATGTGATCGGCTTTACGCCTTCCGGCGCGCGATACGCGGGGCTGCCGGTCGGCCGGCGCATTGCGACGCTGTATCTGCTGTCGGGAGTGATCGCGAGTGTGGCGGCGATCATCTACGTCGCCCACCTCGGTCAGGCAAAATCTGACGCGGGCTCCGGCTATGAGCTCGACGCGATTACGGCGGTGGTGCTCGGTGGAACCTCGGTGTTCGGCGGCCGCGGCACCGTGTGGGGTACGGTGCTCGGGCTGTTCGCCTTGTCCGTGCTGCGCAACGGACTGCACCTGGCCGCGTTGCCGTCGGAACTGACCGGTGTGCTCACGGGCACGCTGCTGGTCGCGACGATCGCCATCGATCGTCTTCGGAACTTGCCTGCGGCACTGCCGCAGATTGGACAGGGGGAGGACATTCCGGTGAAGAACAGTCAGGTCGCGGTCCTCTGCGGCGCCATTGTCGCCGGGTCGCTCATCGTTGCCGCAACCAACGTGTGGTTGGTTCGATCGCTCAGGCCCGGTGTTTCGGCGACAGCGGCCACGCCGGCATCAGCGCCGTCGACATCGAGGCGGCCGGTGATCGCGATGATGCCGAAGGCCAAAGGCGATCCGTATTTCGTCAGCTGCCGGGTCGGGGCGGAGGAAGCCGCGCGTGAGTTTGGTGTCGACCTGATCTGGGACGGCCCGACCAGTCTCGACGCAGCCCGGCAGAACGAGCTCGTCGAAAACTGGATTACTCGGAAGGTGGACGTCATTGCGGTGGCGGTGGAGAATCGCGGCGGCATCTCCAGCGTTCTGCGTAAGGCGCGCGAGCGCGGAATCAGGGTGCTCACGTGGGACGCGGATGCCGAGCCGGACGCGCGCGACTTCTTCGTCAATCAGGCGACCTCTGAAGGCATCGCCAACACGTTGACCGACGAAGCGGCGCGGCTGCTCGGAGGAAAGGGAGAGTTCGCCATCATCACCGGCGCACTCAGCGCGGCGAACCAGAACGAATGGATCTCGTTCATCAAGAAGCGCCAGTCTGAGAAGTACCCGAACCTGAAACTCGCGACCATTCGGCCGAGCGACGACGATCGCGACAAGGCGTTTGCCGAGACGCAGACCATCATGCGCGTCTACCCGTCGGTGAAGCTGATCATGGCGATCTCCGCTCCAGCCGTCCCCGGATCGGCGGAGGCCGTTCGACAGGCGAACCGTAGAGACGTGAACGTCATCGGCCTGTCGCTCCCGAACATGAACAAGCCGTACGTGCACGATGGCTGGGTGCAGACGGTGGTGTTGTGGAACACCAGGGACCTCGGCTACCTGACGGTCCTTGCCGGATCGCTGCTCACGCAGAACAAGATATCCTCGACCACGTCGTCGTTCGAAGCCGGTCGCCTGGGCACGATCCAGATCAAAGGATCGGAAATCATTCTCGGGGCGCCGGTGATGTTTACAAAAGCAAACATCGACAAATTCGATTTCTGAGAGTGTAAAGCGAATAAAAACCGAAGAAAAGGAGGCTGGCACTTTCGCGGGAAAGTGCCAGCCTCCTTTCGAGGGACAGATGAGCGACAAGCAGATCCAGACGGCGTACGACCTGGCTAAACAACAGTACGCGGACCTTGGTGTCAACACGGACGCCGCACTGAAGACGCTCGCGACCGTGCCGATCTCGATTCACTGCTGGCAGGGAGACGACGTCGGCGGGTTCGAATCGGCGACGACGGAGATCGGCGGCGGCCTCGCGGCGACCGGGAACTATCCCGGTAAAGCCCGCACCGCTGATGAACTGCGTCAGGACGCGGCCAAGGCGCTCGCGCTCATTCCCGGGAAACATCGCTTCAACCTGCACGCGTCGTACGGCGACTTCGGCGGCCGCAAGATCGAGCGCGACGGGATTCGACCGGAGCATTTCAGCCGATGGATCGATTGGGCCAGGGATCTGGGGATTGGCCTCGACTTCAACCCGACATTCTTTGCGCACCCACTCGCCACCAGCTTCACACTTGCGCATCCGGACAAGGCCACGCGCGAGTTCTGGGTGCGACATGGTGTCGCGTGTCGGACGATCGGGGCCGCAATCGGCAAGGCGTTGGGCACTCCGTGCGTCACGAACCTCTGGATCCCCGATGGCATGAAAGATACGCCGGTCGATCGATTAAGCCCGCGCGAACGTCTCATCGAGTCGCTCGACACCATCTTCAAGGAGCCGATCGATCGCGCGCTGAATCTCGATGCGGTGGAAGGCAAGCTGTTCGGCATCGGCTTCGAGAGCTACACCGTGGGCTCGCACGAGTTCTATTTCGGATACGCGCTGACCAGGGGTGTCCTGTATACACTCGACACCGGGCACTACCACCCGACCGAGACGATCATCGACAAGCTGAGCGCGGTCTTTACGTTCCTGCCGGAAATCCTGCTGCACGTGAGCCGGGGCGTCCGTTGGGACAGCGACCACGTCGTCGTCCTCAACGACGATCTCGAGGCAATCGCACAGGAACTCGTGCGCGGTAATTTCCTCGGCCGCACGCATATCGGTCTCGACTACTTCGACGCCAGCATCAACCGGGTGGCCGCGTGGGTCATCGGCACCCGTAACATGTTGAAGGCCCTCCTCAAGGCGACGCTCGAACCATCGGCCATGCTGCGAGAGCGGGAGTCGGCAGCGGCCTACACGGATCGCCTCGCGCTGCAGGAGGAGTTCAAGGCACTTCCCTGGGGCGCCGTGTGGGACTATTACTGCACGAGCGCAGGACTCCCCAAACGCGCGTCGTGGCTGGCGGAAATCAAGCAATACGAGAGCGACGTGCTCTCGGCACGGGCGTAGCGGCGAATTCCGATGCGATGGGCTGTTCTGATTGGATTGATGTTCGCGCTGATCATCATCCCGTTCCTGATTTTCGAAAAGCAGTTCGAGGCGCTGGGCACCTGGCTGACTGAGGGGCACGCGTCAGGCTGGGTTTCTGCGACAACGATCGGAGGACTCCTTGCGCTGGACGTCTTCCTGCCTGTTCCTTCCAGCATCGTCTCGACAGGTGCCGGCGTGCTGTTCGGCTTCTGGAGGGGAGCCGCGATCATCTGGCTGGGGATGACGGTTGGTTGCGCGATTGGGTACGCCTTCGGCGCGAAAGCCGAAGGGGCCGCGCGGCGGCTGGTCGGGACGGACGGCGTTGCTCGGGCGAATCAGATCATGGAACGGCACGGCAACTGGGCGCTCGTAGTCTGCCGGCCGATCCCCGTGCTCGCCGAATCCAGTGTCGTGTTCGCCGGCCTCGTTCGCTCGCCGATCCGTCCTTTTATCTGGATGACGACGCTGTCGAACCTCGGGATTGCGTTCGCCTACGCGGCCGTTGGCGCCTTTTCGATGGAGATGCAGTCGTTTCTCCTGACCTTCGCTGCCGCGCTGGCGCTGCCTGGGGTGGCGATGCTCGCTGGCAGGAAGTGGCTCGTCTCGCGCTGAGAAACGCAGAGAGTTTCGCGCAGAGCGCGCTCCGCGCGAGATCCTCCGCGATCTCGGCGCGATCGTGAGGTTCAACTGTTGCAACCATCTGCGGCAACGAGAACAAGGGTAAACTTCGCGCATGTCTTTGTACCTTGGCCTCGACTCCAGCACCCAAAGCCTCTCCGCGATCGTGCTGGAGGTCGATGGAAGTCACCGGCGCATTGCGTTCGAGTCGTCGATAGCCTTCGACGAGACGCTGCCTCACTATGGCACCCGGCACGGCGTACTGCCGGCCGATGACGCGACGAGCGCGGTGTCGCCGCCGCTCATGTGGGTCGAGGCGCTCGAGCTGATGATGGAGCGGCTTGCCAAGAGTGGTCTGGATCTGAGTCAGTTGCGCGCGATCTCGGGTTCCGCGCAACAGCATGGCAGTGTTTATCTGAATGCGAAGGCGGCTGCGCTGCTGGGAACGCTCGATCCCGACCGCCGGCTCGCCGATCAAGTCAGCCCGATGCTGTCGCGCGACGTCGCGCCGATCTGGATGGACTCGAGCACATCAATCGAGTGCGGGGAGATTGAAGCGGCGACGGGTGGGAATCAGGCGCTCGCGCAGCGGACCGGCTCGCGGGCTTTCGAACGTTTCACCGGGCCGCAGATTCGCAAATTCTCGAAGCGCGATCCGTCAGCGTATGCGGCGACCGATCGCATCCATCTGGTCAGTTCATTCCTCGCTTCTCTGCTGATTGGTGAGCACGCGCCGCTGGATCCGGGCGACGGCTCCGGCATGAACCTGATGGATCTGACGTCGTGCGACTGGTGGATGCCTGCCGTGGACGCGACGGCGCCTGATCTGGCGACCAAGCTGCCTCGCGTCGCTCGCGCGTCGACTATTGTCGGCACTCTCTCTCGATACTGGCAGGTCAGATTCGGTTTGCCTCCGGCACAGGTGGTGGCGTGGTCCGGCGACAATCCGTGCAGCCTCGTTGGCGTTGGTCTCGTCCGTGAAGGACGGCTGGCGATATCGCTCGGGACCAGCGACACGGTATTCGGCCTGATGCGCGAGCCTCGCGTCGACGCCACCGGCACCGGTCACGTGTTCGGCGCGCCGACCGGTGACTACATGGGCCTGACCTGTTTCAAGAATGGTTCGCTCGCGCGCGAGCACATTCGCGATCGATTCGGGCTGTCGTGGTCCACCTTTTCGGAAAGCCTTCGGCGCACGCCCGCAGGCAACGGGGGCCGGCTCTTGCTTCCGTGGCTCGAACCGGAAATCACGCCGACTGTTTTGACCCCGGGCATTCGCCGTTACGACCTCGACCCGGGCGACGCCGACGGAAACGTGCGCGCGGTCGTCGAGGGACAGCAGATGGCGATGGCGCTTCATTCACGATGGATGAACGTCACCGTCGACACGATTCACGCGACTGGCGGCGCTGCCGCGAATCGCGACATCCTGCAGGTCATGGCGAACGTCTTCGGCGCGGTCGTTTATCAGCTGCAGGTCGGGAACTCCGCGGCTCTCGGCGCGGCGATCGCCGCGCTTCATGGGAGCGCGACCGGAGAAGGCGATTCGATGGCATGGGACGACGCGGTCGAGGGATTTGTCGAACCGATTGCACAGAGTGCGCTGCGGCCGAACGCTGCGACGCATGCGGTCTATCGTGAGCTGATAGACGTGTACGCGGCTTGTGAATTACACGCGCTCGGCCAAGGAGCCGATCCCTCGCCGCGGCTGGCGGACTTTGCCGCGGCGCTGGAGTAAGTGCAATTGCTGATTGTCGATTGCTGATTGTTGATTGAGGTGACGCGCCTTTCAATCGGCAATCAGCATTCAAAAATCAGCATTTCACCTGACGCCCAACAACACTTCCATCGTCAGCTGATCGAGCTTCTCGTAGCCGAGTCCGCCCGCTGCGATCGACACGCGGTCGAGGTTGGCGGCGAGCAGCGTGTCGCGCCCACCGGCTGAGTATTTGCCGATCGCCGGTGCAGTGCCGGCAGTCGTCTCTTTCAGCAGCGCCTGAATCTCTTTGTCCGCATTCCAACGTTCGGCGCGCTCCTTGAGGATCAAATAGGTCCGCATGCAGCCACGCGCGAAGTCCTTGACTCCTTCGTAGTCTTCCGTCCGGTACGCGTGCGCGTCGAAGTGGCGCGGGCCATCGTATTTGACGTCCTCGAGAAACTTGACCAGCCAGAAACACGCTTTGATATTCGCTGCCCCGAACCGGAAGTCCTGGTCGTACCGGCCTGGGGCCTGGTCGTTGAGATCGATGTGAAACAGTTTCCCCGCCTCCCACGCCTGCGCGACCGCGTGCAGGAAATTGAGGCCGGCCATCGTTTCGTGCGCGACCTCGGGGTTCACGCCGACAAGCTCCGGATGGGCAAGTGTCGGAATGAGGCCGAGATAGTTCCCCGTCGTCGCCATGTAGATGTCGCCACGCGGCTCGTTCGGCTTCGCCTCGAGCGCGAACCGGTATCCGTATTTCTTGTCGATCGAGTATTCACAGAGATAGTCGATCGCCTCGCGGAGCCGTTTGACCGCCGCGTCGGGTCTGCGGCAGGAATCGGTCTCGGTCCCCTCGCGGCCCCCCCACAGGACGAAGATCTTCGCGCCCAGCTCGGCGCCGAGATCCATCGCCCGCATCGTCTTTTGCACGGCGTAGGCGCGCACCCGTGGATCGTTGGCGGTGAACGCGCCGTCGCGGAAGACCGGGTCGTAGAAGAGATTGACCGTCGCCATCGGCACGACGATGTTGTGCTGCTGACAGGCTTTCTTGAAGTCAGCGACGATGCGATCGCGCTCTTGAGGGGTGGCGTCGATGGGGACGAGGTCGTTGTCGTGCAGGTTGACGCCCCATGCGCCCACCTCTCCGAGCATCGCGACCGCGTCAACCGGGGACAGCGTCGGTCGAACGGCCTCGCCAAACGGATCGCGGCCGCGGTTACTGACCGTCCAGAGACCAAAGGAAAACTTGTGTTCAGGGCGAGGAGAGTAGTCGGACATAAGCTTGGGAGAGTATCACGCTCGTTTCTCCGTTGTGAATCTTCTCCGTTCTCTCCGTCTCCTCCCCGGATTGTGAACATTGTTTCCTTCAGAGTATGCTTTTCCGTTCTCTTCATCGGGAGGGCTCGAACGTGAAACGGATCGGTATGGGAATCGTCGGTGCGGGCTTCGTCGGGCCGCATCATGTCGACGCCGTGCGGCGTCTGGGATTTGTGGACGTAGTCGCGGTGGCCGGCAGCAGCCAGGCTTCGGCTGAAAAGAAGGCGGAGGCGCTCGGCGCGCGCAAGGCCTACGGAAGCTACGAAGCTCTGCTGAACGATCCGGACATCCAGGTCGTTCACAACGCGACGCCGAACTACCTGCATTACCCGGTCAACGCCGCAGCGATCGCCAAGGGGAAGCACGTCGTGTCCGACAAGCCGCTCGCGATGACGGCGGCCGAGGCGAAGACGCTGCTCGATCAAGCGACGAAGGCCGGAATCGTCCATGCCGTCACGTTCAATTACCGTGGCAACCCGCTCGTCCAGCAGGCGCGCGACTCGATCGCACGCGGGGACATCGGCAAGCCGCACTTCCTCGTCGGCCAGTATCTCCAGGACTGGCTTCTCAAGGACACCGATTACTCCTGGCGGTTGGAGCCGGACAAAGGAGGCGCCTCATCCGCGCTCGGCGACATCGGTTCGCACTGGTGCGACCTCGCGCAGCACATGAGCGGACTGCGCATCACGCATGTGCTCGGCGACATCACGACCGTCATACCCAAACGAAAGAAGCCACTGGGATCGCGTGAGGCGTTTGCCGCGGCGGACGCCAGCCAGAGGGTCGAGGAGGTCGAGATCAAAGTCGAGGATCTCGCGTCGGTGCTGCTGCGCTTCGACAACGGCGCCAAGGGCGCGTTCTCGGTCGGCCAGGTGTGCGCCGGCCACAAGAACGATCTCGAACTCGAGATCTGCGGATCCAAGGCGTCGCTCAAATGGCGGCAGGAGCATCAGAACGAGCTGCTGATCGGCCACCGCGACAAGCCGAACGAAATCCTGCAAAAGGATCCGTCGCTCGTCGGCGACGTGGCGCGTCGATACGCGCACCTTCCGGGCGGGCACCAGGAATCCTGGGCGGACGCCTTCGCCAACCTGATGCGCGATATCTACGGCTTCATCGCCGAAGGGAAGAAGGCGTCCGATCCGCATCCGCCGGCGTTTGCCACCTTCGAAGATGGCTACCGCGCGAACTGTATCGTCGAAGCCATACTACAAAGCGCGTCCAACGGAAGCGCGTGGACCAAGGTGAATTACTGACACGCGAAGAGCGCCTGCGGCCAGTAAATAAATGCAGACAGAGCCTTAAGTCACAAAGGATCTAGCAACCGACATGAGCACGAAAGCGTTCGAGCCAAAGTTCATGAAAGTGGGCGTCCTCACCGCGGCGCTCCAGGAATTGACGCCTCGCGAAGTCCGTGACCCGGATCCCGACAAGGCAATCGAAGAGTGGGTGGCGTTCGCGAAGGAGCTGGGAGCGAGCTACATCCAGCTCAGTGCGGCGCTCCATCCGACCGAGACCGATGTGCCGCCCGAGGCGATGCTGGATCCGGTCGCGAACACGCTCGATCTGCGCAAGCCCTTCGACAAGGATCGTGCGAAGAGAGTCCGCGCCGCGCTCGACTCGGCGAAGATCGGGATTTCCGAAGTCGGCTACTTCGACAACATGCTGCACGACGACCCGGCGATCCGGAAGAAGAAGTACGACTTCATGCTTCGCGCGTTCGATGCCGCGGCCCTGCTCGGCGTCGACGCGGTCTGCGGGTTCGTCGGCCGCAACCAGAAGCACAGCATGGATCAGAACCTCATCGACTTCGAGCAGCAGTTCGTGCCGCTGCTGAAGGAAGCGAAGTCGCGTGGCCTGTCCTATCGCGTCGAGCAGTGCCCGATGCCGGGCTGGACGACGCTCGACAACTGGCACAACAACATCGCCTACACCCCCGGCGCGTGGATTGCGCTGCACAAGATCTGCGAGAAGCACGGCGTCGGCGATCAGTTCCGGATTCACTACGACCCGTCACACGCCATCCTGATGAACCAGGACACGCGGTCGATCTTTCAGTATCTGAAAGACACCGGCTACAACTTCCTGATCGGCGGCTTCCACGTCAAAGGCCAGGTCGTCGACGCGAAGGGCTGGTCCGCGTGGGGAAGCGGCGGTCAGACGATGGACCGCGGCGACTGGCCAGGGGGCAAGCCGTCCGACAACCCGGTCGATCAGCTGAACGCCTGGAAGAAGCAGATCGTTCTGGCCGAGCACGAACTGCCCGGCACGGCGCGGCACGATCCGCTCGCCTACCTGCAGAACCGGTCGGTCGACTGGCTCGATCATCAGCTCGCCGCGCGTGAGCTGCTCAAGCTCGACGTCGCCAACACCCACCTCGTCGTCGAGCACGAGTACCCGAAGGCGCGGATCCAGGACAAGGAGCGGCTCAAGCCGATTCTCCAGGGGTCGATCGCGTTCGTGCGCCATATCGATGAGGCGGCGGCGTGCATGTATGCGCTGCAGCACGAGGTGCTGGCGGCACAGAACATCCCGGTTCAGGGGATCGGAAGAGAAGCGTATCGATCCTAGCGTCGGTTCATAACACTTCCGTGTGGCTTCCGCCTTTGGGCGGAAGTCAGCGGCAGCCGGACGACGGCATCCTGGACCACGGCTCCGCTATAATGAACCCATACGTAGCGGTCGGATTTGCAATCCTTTACATCTCATAGTTCATCACTGCACGAACACCCATGGCGAACAACAAACTCGCAATTCTCGTCGGCGGCGGCCCCGCTCCCGGCATCAACAGCGTCGTCGCCGCCGCGACCATCCGGGCCGCGCTTCAGGGGATCGACGTCATCGGTGTCCGCGACGGCTTCGAATGGCTGATGCAAGGGGATAGCGAGCATGTGACGCCGCTGTCGATCGAGGCGGTAAGCCGCATTCATTTCCGTGGCGGCTCGTATCTCGGCATCGCCCGGGCGAACCCGACGAAAGACACGCAGCTGCTCGAGAATACCGTCAACGCGCTCCTGCGGTTGAACGTCTCGCAGCTCATTACCATCGGCGGCGACGACACCGCGTTTTCGGCGATGAAGCTGGAGCAGCACGCGGCCGGCCGCCTGCGCGTCGTCCACGTGCCGAAGACGATCGATAACGACCTGGATCTGCCGCCGCACATCGACACCTTCGGCTTCCAGTCAGCGCGCCATTACGGCGTCGACATCGTCAAGAACCTGATGGTGGACGCGAAGACGACGTCGCGGTGGTATTTCGTGATCGCGATGGGCAGGAAGGCCGGCCATCTGGCGCTCGGAATCGGCAAGGCCGCCGGCGCGACGATCACGTTGATCGGCGAAGAATTCGATCCGCCAATTCGCCTGAAAGAGATCGTCGACACGCTGACGGCCAGCATCATCAAGCGTCTGGCGGAAGGGCGTCGCGATGGCGTGGCGGTGATCGCCGAAGGCGTGGCGCTCGATATTTCACCGGACGACCTCGCCGACCTCAAGGACGTGGAGCGCGACGCGCACGGACACGTCCGGCTGGCGGAAGTGAACCTCGGTGAGATGCTGAAGTCGAAGGTCAGCGAGCGGCTGCGTGGCCTCGGCATCAAGACGACCATTTCCGAGAAGAACATCGGCTACGAACTGCGCTGCGCCGATCCGATCCCGTTCGACATGGAGTACACGCGCGACCTTGGCTACTGCGCAGCCAAATACCTCGTCGCCGGCGGGAACGCGGCGATGATTTCCATGCAGGGCGGTCACTTCGTCCCGATTCCGTTCTCAGAGATGATCGATGCCCAGACCGGCCGCACCAAGGTTCGATTGGTCGACATCAGTTCGACCCGCTACGCGATCGCGCGGCGGTACATGATCCGGCTGCGGCGCGACGACCTCGAGCATCCGCAGGACGTGGCGCTGCTCGCCAAGACGGCGCGCCTCTCGGAGGACGAGTTCCGTCGACAGTTCGAGTATCTCGTCGCGCATGAGCCGCCACCTCTGGCGGTCGATGAGCACGGCGAGCGGCTCGCCGCGTCAAAGGGGTAGAATCTCGGGCGAGAGGCCTGTCACGCCGGAGCTCGCGTGAGCGAGTGAAGGTGGAGGGCCGCGAGGCGGGTGATGCGTACCTTCTATGCGTTGTCGGCCGCGATCGTTCTCCTGTCTCCGAATTCCTCCGCCATCAGTCTGCCATCGGGCCAGGAGGCTGCTCTCCGCGACGGCCTGACGCGGACGATCTACGTCAGCGTCCTCAACAATGCCGGCGCCCCGGTGACCGATCTCGCCGCCCCCGATTTCGTCATCAAGGAAGGGGGCAAGGATCGCGAGGTCGTCAGGGCTGGAATGACGAGCGTGCCGCTTCGCATCGCGCTGCTCGTCGACGACAACGGCACCGGCATCTTCCGCTACGGCGTCGCCAAGTTCATCGAGCGTCTGCAGGGCCGGGCCGAGTTCGCGGTCACGACGGTGACCGGGCAAAACCTCAAGATTGTCGACTATACGACCAACGTTGACCAGCTGACGTCAGCCATCGGCCGGCTCACCGCCCGTCCCGGCACCAACGACGGCGGCCAGCTTCTCGAAGGCATCTTTGAAACGGCAAAGGACTTTCAGAAGCGCAGGGCGGCTCGCCCCATCATCGTCGCCCTGACAGTGGGCGGCGAAGAGCACAGCACGCTTCCCGCGCATCACGTGCTAGAGGAATTGGAGAAGAGCGGTGCCGCGCTGCATGTGATTGCCACGAGCAGCTCGGCTCTTCGACCGACGGCTCCGGTCTCGCGGCCAGGCGCGCTCCTCGAAGAGAACATGAACCTCGCCGAGGTGCTTGGCGACGGGCCGAAACAGTCCGGTGGGAGGCGCAAGGAAATCGTCGCATCGGCGGGCATCACCTCCGGACTTCAAGAACTGGCCGAGGCCCTGAGAAACCAGTACGCGATCTCGTTCTCGCGCCCCGATCGACCAAAAGAGAACGAGAAACTTTCCGTGTCGGTGAAGAGATCAGGTCTGACGGTGAGGGCACCGATCAAAGCGCGGAATCCGTAAGAGCGCTCTGCGGTTGGCCGCTGGCTACTGGCGGAGCGCCTGCGGCCCGCGCGAGGATAGCGAGTCTTCGAGCGCCGCAGCGCGAGCGAGTGGGGGTGGGGCCCCACGAGCAGTGAGAAATGCTGACGGAGCCGGCGACTGACCTAGCAGCTGACGATGCTCGTGCTCTTCCTCACAATCAGTTTGTGCGGAAGCGTCACCGACGTCGGCACCATCGTTTTCCCGCTGAGGATATCCAGCAGCAGCCGGACGGTGCCTTCGCCGATCTCGCGCATCGGCTGCGCGATGGTCGTCAGCGGCGGATCCATGTGCTGCGAGAACCTGATGTCGTCGAAGCCGACGATGGAGAGATCGTCGGGAACGCGCAGTCCCCACTCCCGGGCGACATTCAACACCCCGAGCGCCATTTCGTCGTTGAAGCAGAACACGGCCGTCGGACGGGCGTGACGCGAGAACAACCGTTCGGCGGCAACCGCTCCGGATTCAATCGAGAAGTCGCCGTGCATGATCACGAAGTCCTGTTCGGCTCCTTCGGCGCGCGCGCGGGTGGTGGCGCCGCGAAGACGATCACGACTGAGCGGACTGACCAGCGGTCCGGTGATGATGCCGATGCGGCGATGGCCGAGGCTATACAGGTGATCCATCGCCTCTGACGCCGCGGCGCCGTTGTCGATATGGACGCTCGGGATCCGCAGCCGCGGGTTGAACTCGCAGCCGTTGACCACCGGCGCGCAGGCGGGCGCCATGGCGCGAACCAGATCCGCGGCCGACTTCGGCAGCCGGTGCCCGAGAAAGATCAGCCCGTCGGCTTCCTTCCGCTGCAGCATCAGCGCGTAGCGTTCCTCGCGCTTTTCGTCGTGCTGCGTGTCGCCAAAGAGCACCGCGTGCCCCTCGCGCTGCGCTGCGTCCTCGATGCCCTGAAGAATCAGCGAGAAGAACGGATTTGAAATGTCGGGGACGGTCACCAGGAGCTTGCCGGACCGGAGCGTCCGGAGATTCTTCGCCGCCGAATTCGGCGCATACGCCATGATTTTCACGGCGTGCAGCACCCGGCGACGCGTCTCGGGCGAGACGACCTGCGGCCGGCTCAGGACTCGCGAAACGGTGGCGGTGGACACTCCCGCCCGTTTTGCGACTTCGTAGATGTTCGGCATACAGGCGCTCTCCGGCGGGCGCAATCATACCGTTGCCCACGCGCGTTTGACAATTTCATGACAATCGCTGTTAATGTTGCCCACTCATACACCGTATCCGGCTACCAAAAACGCCTGCAGCCAACCATTTGCCGCCAGGCGTAAGCCCCCCGTGTATGCGTTACCCGTCTTCCAGGAGGAATGTGCAGGATGGTGAGAACGGCAGTACGAAGTCTGGCGATGCTTGCGGCGCTCGCGCTCTCTGCGCTGCCCGCAGCTGCCCAGATCACGACCGGAACGGTCTTCGGCACGGTCAAGGATGCGCAGGGCGCGGTCATTCCCGGCGCAGCCGTCACGCTAATCAGCGAAACACGCGGCACGCAGTTGTCCGACGTGTTTACCAACGAGAACGGGGACTTCACGTTCGTCAACGTCCCTGGCGACCGCTACACCTTGCAGGTCACCATGCAAGGGTTCAAGACCTCGAAGCGCGCCGGCGTCGCCGTCAGCCCGGGCGACCGCTTGTCGCTTGGTTCGATCGCGATCGAAGTCGGCGGACTGACCGACACCGTCGTCGTCAAAGCCGAATCTCCCGTCGTCCAGGCACAAAGCGGCGAGCGCTCGTTTACGATTCCCACGAGCACCGTCGAAAACCTTCCGATTGCAAACCGTAGTTTTACGGCACTCGCGTCATTGGCACCCGGGGTCACGACGACCGGCGACCCCGCACGCATCGGCGGCGGCGGCGACACGAACATCATGATGGACGGCGTCGGCGTCATGGACACGGGCAGCAACCGTCCGCTGCTCCAGATGAACGTCGAATCGATCGCCGAAGTGAAAGTACTCACGTCGGTGTATCAGGCTGAGTACGGACGGTCGAGCGGCCTTCAGATCACCGCGGTCACCAAGAGCGGCACGAACCGGTTCCGCGGATCCGTGTACCGCGTGCAGCGCGATTCCGATTGGTGGGGGAACTCAGTCGTCAACAACAAGAACGGAAATCCGAAGGCGGTCCTGAAGGAAAAGGATCAGGGCTATTCCATCGGCGGTCCAATCGGAAGGCCTGGCGGCAACAACAAGCTGTTCTTCTTTTACAGCCAGGAGTTCTCGCCGCGCACGGCTGGCAATGACACGCAGCGCTGGCGTTTCCCAACCCTGCTCGAGCGGGCGGGCGATTTCTCGCAGACCCTCGATCAGAACGGTGCGCCGTATCCCTACATTAAGGACCCGCTGATTGCTGGTAACTGCACGGCGGCTGATACGACTGCCTGCTTCAAGGATGGCGGCGTGGTCGGAAAGATTCCGGCGGATCGCCTGTACTCGGTTGGCCTGAACATCCTGAAGCAGTATCCAACGCCGAACGCGGGTGGACCACTCATCGGATTCAACTACGAAGTCACCCGGCCGAACCAGAGCATCCTCAGCTGGCAGCCGGCAATACGCGCGGACTACCAGCCGACGCAGAAGCTCCGCGCAACGGTGAAGTATTCGGGCTGGCAGCAACGCCGGGATCAGATCCTCGGAACGCTGCCCGGCTTCAACGACACGCAGATGCAGCGTCCGGTGATCAGCAATCTCGTCTTTTCAGGCAACTACAACCTGAACAACACGACGTTCCTCGAGGGCACGTACGGCCGCAGCCGCAACGAGCTTGCAGGCTGCGCGTTGGCTCAGACTGGCACCGGCCCGTCATTCTGCCGCAATGCGATCCCAATGAACCCGAATTCGTACCGGAACAACATCGGTCTGGGTGGCCTGCCGATGCTCTTCCCGAATGCGAACCAGTTGAATCCCGACTACTACGCCAAGGAAGCGCTCGACGGCATGAATCCGGCGCCGCCCGCGTGGGTCAACGGCAACTTTCTGAGCCTGCCGCTCTTCCGATATGGCAGCCGGGTGAGCACGACTCCCCCGGACATCCCGTTCCCCTCCTACTTCAACGTCAACGCGACCCAGGATTTCTCAGTCAGCGTGACGAAGGTCAAGGGACGCCACACGATGAAGGCCGGGTTCTTCAACACGCACAGCTTCAAGGCGGAGCAGGCGACCGGCAGCGACTCGTTCGGCAACCTGAACTTCCAGCAGGACACGGTCGGCACGAACGCGTTCGACACGTCGTTCGGCTTTGCCAACGCCGCGATCGGATCGTTCAGCTCGTTCACCCAGGCCTCGAATTACGTCGAAGGGGACTTCGTCTACGACAACCGCGAAGCCTACGTCCAGGACAACTGGAAGGTGAACAACCGGCTCACGCTCGACTACGGCATGCGGTTTGTCAACGCGCTGCCGCAGTACGACAGTCTCGGCCAGGGCAATAACTTCCTGCCCGATAAGTGGTCGTTGGGTTCCGCTCCGCTGCTCTACAAGTCGGGCTGCGCCGTGACCGTCGCTCCGGGCACTGCATGTCCGTCGACGAGTCTCCAGGCGCTGGATCCACGAACCAACACGCTGCTCGGTCCCAACACGTCGCTCGCTATCGGAACGATCGTGCAAGGTACTGGCAGCCCAACGAACGGCCTCTATGCCGGCGGGGACGGCATCGCGAAGGAAACCTACAAGTTCCCAGCCCTCGCGTTGGCGCCCCGATTCGGGATGGCCTACGACCTGAGCGGGCAGCAGACGATCGTCTTGCGAGGCGGCGTTGGCCTCTTCTACGACCGGCCGTTCGGCAACTCGGTCATCAGCATGCCGGGCAACCCGCCCTCGTCCAAGCTCGTCACCGTCAGGTATGGACAGCTTCAGAGCCTGGGTCAGGGCGGTTTGACGACGCAGGGTGCGCCGGGCCTGAACACGATCCAGTACGACGCCAAGCTGCCATCGTCCACGCAGTGGAGCGGTGGCGTGCAGATGGCCATTCCCTGGAAGATGACGGTCGACGCCGAATGGGTCGGCCAGCACAGCTACAACACCGTGCGAACCGTCAACATCAACACCGTGGACATCGGTTCGGCGTACCTGGGGCAGAATCAGGATCCGACGAAGGCCAGCGCCACTCCTGGCGGAGCGGCCTACAGCACTGACCTGATGCGGTCATATCGCGCATACGGGGCGATCAACCACCGCATGTTCGACGGCTGGAGAACGTTCCATTCGCTGCAGCTGTCGCTCAACCGACGGTTCAGCAACGGCGTGTCATTCGGCCTGAACGACACCATCGTGCTCTACGACAAGTCGATCGCCGGCGCGCGCGTGCAGCATGCGGCGGACGGTTCGTGGTCGTACCGCGACGACCAGCAGCAAGCGAACGAGCTGTTGGCTGCCGCGATTCCGCAGAAGCAGATCTTCAAGGGGAATTTCGTGTGGGATCTGCCTGACGTGCATGCCAGCGGCACTCCGATGAAGGTGGTTGGGTTGATCGTCAACGACTGGCAGCTGTCGGGCGTCTGGACCGGTGCGACGGGCAGCGCCTACACGGTGACCTACAGCTACTCGAGCGGCGGCGGCGCAGTGAACATCACTGGCTCGCCGGACTACGCGGGGCGCGTCCGGCTCGTCGGCGACCCTGGTGCGGGCTGCAGCAGCGACGAGTTCCGCCAGTTCAACGCGGCGGCATTCCAGGGGCCGAACTACAACAGCGTCGGCCTGGAGTCGAGCAACGACTACGTCAGGGGCTGTTTCACGAGCGCGCTCGACCTCGCAATCGCACGAAACATACGGCTCGGAGGGTCGCGGAACTTGCAGCTCCGGGTCGAGATGTTCAACGCACCCAACGCACAAGGGATAACCGCGCGTGCCAGTTCGATGACGTTGGCAAGTCCGTCCGATCCGGTCACGATCACGAACCTGCCGTACGATTCGAGCGGGAACATTCTTCCAACGCGAGTCAAGCCGTCGAATGCCGGATTCGGGCAGGCGACGGGCTGGCAGCAGGAACGGCGAGTACAAGCGCAGATACGATTCTCGTTCTAGTGAGTTACAGCGAGGGAGGAAACGGAGGGTGAGTTGCCCTCCGTTTTCTCTGTACGCCTCCGTTGTCTCGTCAGTTCCCTCCACCGCCCTCCAGGAATAAACCGGTCGCCTCCCGGGTCTTCACCCGCAGAGCTCTCACCAGACATGTGACTGCCGAGTTGGGTTATGGCAAAGGTTCATGCGCTCCGTACTGGATCGGTGCGAATCAAGATCGCACAGATGGCTGGGCGCGGCCGGGGCATCGCGCGGCTCGGCCACGTCCTCCTCGATCCCGAATGGTCTGACTGGGTCCCAATCTACGCATGGCTCATCGAGCATGACGAGGGGCTGATGCTCGTCGATACCGGCGAAACCTCCCGCGTCCATCAGCGGGGCTATCACCCTCGCTGGCACCCGTTCTTTCGACGCGCCTCACAATTTCGGGTGCAGCCCGACGACGAAATCGGCCCGCAACTGCGGACGATCGGCGTCCGGACGCGCGATATTCGGCAGATCGTCATCACCCACCTCCACACCGATCATGCCGGCGGCGCGGGGCACCTGGTCGGCCAGAAAACCTGGGTGCATCCGATCGAATGGACAAGGGCGAAGGGGCTGGGCGGTCAGGTGCAGGGATACCTGCCGCATCGCTGGCCGCAGTGGTGGGACCCTCAACCGATCCGTTTCGAGTCATTCGCGTTCGGTCCCTTTCGCGAGCGGATGTCGCTGACGAACCGGGGCGACGTGTTCGTCGTTCCGACACCCGGTCACACACCGGGACACGTCTCGGTCGTTGTTCGGGGCGAGCCGTCCATCTTCATCGCCGGCGACACGAGCTACACGCAGGAGTTACTCGAACAAGGCGTGGTCGATGGGGTCAGCCCGGACGAAGACGTCGCGCGCCAGACGAATCAACGGATCCTTGCTTTGGCGCGCGAGCAGCCAATCGTGTATCTTCCGTCGCACGATCCCAACAGCGCGAACCGCCTCGCGGGACTGGCGACGTTGATGTCGTCGGAATCTGATGAGTTGTGCCGAGAGCTGGCTGGAAGCGGGTAGCTTGAAGCTACGCGCGCGAGTCGCCTACCTCGTCTGCTCGAGGATCTGCCGGATCGCCGGAACGCTCGGATCGCTGACTGGCGCATTCCGCAGGTATGCCTCGAACTCGCGCCGCATCGGAATCAGAAGCGACGCGTCGTCGCGCGCAAGCTGCTGGTACACGATCCCCAGGTCTCGATGAATTTCAGTGGGTGCTTCTGGCCATCCCGCGATCATCGCTTCCATCATCGCTGACGCCCGTGTGAGCGCGGCTCGATCGCCGTCCTCGCCGCCCCAGCGGGCCAGGCTGAGCGCGTGCTTTCCCACCTGCTTCCAGTAGTACTTGAGCGCGACGTTTTCCCACGAGTCGACCGGGGCCTGGCGAAGCGCATCGAGAGGTACTCGATCGAAACTGGTACGCGCTGAATCGATCCACGTCGTGACATTCGGCTGTTGCGGTGTAGGCAGGATCGCATCGACCAGACCCGAAGGCCACGGCGTATAGCTCGCGCGCGCGTCGTCCCAGAGATTCACGTCGCTCACATAAATCGGATGCCGCTCGCGATTCGCGTCGAAGAGCGCCTTCATGCCGTAGTCCCCGGAGCGTTCGGCGTGCGGCAGCAGACGAACCCCGGGAAACACGACGTCGGGAAAATACTTCTGCGCGAGACGCTGATGCCACGGATACGCGAGCACCATCTGATCGAGCACGCGTACGTCGGTTCGATATCCCTCTACGATCTGCAAGTATCGGAGGCCGTGGTAGACGTAGTCGCCGGTCTCGAGCAGCAGCGCCTGCGGCGGGGTGGAATCAAGAATGTCTTTCAGAAACTCGTGGATGTGAACGGCGCCGCTCTTGTCCTGTTCACGGAAGTTCAGGACCGGCTGCGCGATCGCGAGCGACACGGCCACGACGGGCAAGGCCCTGGCGCCACGGGTCCCTAGTCGTTCGGCGATTGCCGCCAATCCCAGTGCAGCAAAGACGCACAGCAGCAGATGCGACTGCTGCCAGAATCGTCCCTCAACGAAGCGCGAGACTCCCGGTTCGAGCGGACCATTCGCGAGAGTGTTGAACGTAATCAGAAAGAAAAAGAACGCACCAACCCAGCACCAGAGCAGAGCTCTGTCGCGACGGTGGCGCATCAGAATCAGTCCAGCAATCGCGAGAATCGGAACGATCCAGAACAGATCCGCGAACGATCCCGAGACATATGCGGCCAGGCGTTCGGTGAGGTTCGGCCCTTGCTCCTGTACGCCCAGCCGGAACGTTCCGTACTCGCGTCGCAGCAGATGATCCAGAAACCCTGACAGTGTGGTCTGGTCTCCCCAGCTCATGAGAGGGGCGCGACGGGAGGCGATCGGGATGTACGCGTATGGAGCGAGGCCCAGGAGACCGCACAGCGCGAAGATGCCGATCTGCCGGGCTGTGCGCATGGCCGGGCTGCTCGTGAGGACCAGCAACGCCGCCGGAATCGCGTAGAAGATCAGCGTGTGATGATTCGTGAGCCCAAGGCCGATCCAGAAGAACAGCAGGCACCCGACGAGACGCATCAGGCGCGTTCGCTCGTCGCTGTTGCGGTCGGCCGCCGTCGCGGCTTCGCTGAAGCGGACTGTGAGGTACAGGAGGCCCGCGATGAACAGGTTGTTCAGCGCGAAGACCTCGGCGGTCACCGCATGCGGCCACACGCGCGGCGAAAACGCGAACAGGGATGCCGCCGCCAGCGCCGCCCACAGACTTCCTGACCATCGGGCGACCGCGAGGAACAGAATTGTCGCCGCTCCCGCCCCGCACGCCGCCGAGAACAGGTTCACCCGCCACGCGATCGAGCCAATCGGAATCAGCGTGAAGAGCTTCGCGAGGATGGTGTAGAGCGGGTAGCCCGGCGGATGCGCGACGCCAAGCGTGTAGGCCACAGTGATCAGCTCGCCGCTGTCGCCGCCGACGACGGTTGGCGCCAGCGTGCGGACGTAGGTTGCGAAGACGACGAAGCCAAGCGCCGCGGCGGCAAGCCGGCGCGTTCCCGGATTCGCTGCGGGGAGAGGAACTACCGGTCGTTGTTGAGTGGCTCGAACGGTCCCGGCTCTTGCACTCGATCGCGGTTGTTTCCTGGGGCGGGTCACTTTTCACTCCGAGGGGCTTCGCCCCTCGGGCTCCCCAACACACTCTCTCGCGAGCCGCTTCGCCGGCTCGCTCCGTTCGCGTGGCTCGCTTCGCTGCGCTCGCTCGCGGCTCTTTCCGCGCAGCCTTGCCTCGCCGTAGCACTGGTCGATGACCACTGTCTCTTGGCGATTATAACGGTGCGCGGAGTCCGATAAGATCGTCCGCTCATGCCTCGCAAACGGAAGCCTTCTTTATCGCCACGTCGCCCGTCCGCATCAGTCTCTCGAACTCCTTCCGGGACGGTTGGATGGTTGCTCGGATTTGCTTTCGTCGTGGTCAATCTCGTGTTGTCCGCGTACTTTCTCGACGCGGTGCCAAGCCCGAATCCGACGTCGCGCGCCTTGCCCGTGCTGACGATCTACGAGGAGGGCCGGTACGCCATCGACACCTACGAGAAGGCGACGATGGACAAGAGCTACGTCAACGGCCACTATTACTCCGACAAGGCGCCGCTGACGACCTGGATCGTGCTGCCGTTCTACGGCGTCCTGAAGTGGCTTCACCTCACGGAGCCGGCCGGCGGAAAACCTCGCTGGCTGCCGGCTACGCTGCTCGGGGACTTTCTGGTGGGAAGCGTGCCGTTCGTCCTGCTGTTGTGGCTCATGCTGCGGAAGCTCGTACGAGATGTGACGTCGGCGGACGCCGTTGCGCTGTGCATGCTGCCTTTGTACGGGTCGTTCGTGTTCACGTACGCCGGCGTCTTCATGAGCCACGTGCTCGCGGGTGTCCTGCTCTGTGCGTCCTACATTCTGTTGATCAGACGAAGACTCCCTGCGCTCTGCGGATTTCTTCTCGGGCTGGCAGTACTGGCGGAGTTTCCAACCGCACTGGCGCTGCCCATCTGGGCATGGACGATCGGCCGGCGCGATCGACGTGAGCTGATTCCATTCGTGCTCGGCGGGCTTCCGTGCGTCGCGGCGCTGCTGTTCTACAACCACGCCATCACCGGCACGTTCACGAAGATGCCGTACGACTTCATCGCCGACAGCACGTTTACCGAGATGCGTTCCGGCTATGGCATCAACCTGCCGCAGCCCGAGGCCATCTGGGGACTCCTGTTTTCAACGTATCGGGGCATGTTCTTCTACGCGCCGGCGTTGATCATCGTGGCGTTTGCGTATCTGCTGACGAAGGGGCCTCGCGCATTTCGCGACGCTGTGTCGACGCCGCTCGGTCTTCTGAGTGTCTTTTACGTGCTGCTGATCTCGTCGTACTTCATGTGGTGGGGCGGTTGGGCGTACGGTCCGCGTCACCTGATTCCGCTGGCGATGCTGTTGTTCTACGAAGGAATCCCCGCGCTGGCGCGAACGGGACGATTTCGCGGATGGCTCTACGTCGCCTCGGCGATCGGCATCGGCATGGTGTGGATTGCGAAGTCGACCGCGCTCTACATCATGCCGGAGCAGTTCTCGAATCCGGTGTTCGACATCGCGCTGCCGGCGTTTCTCAATGAGCAGCTGCGGCATGATGCAATCCCGTCGCAGGCGTTCGGGGTGGAGCCGGTGATCGCCGCGTGGATATGGATCGGGCTGTTCGTGTTCGGTGTGGTCGGGTTGCGGCTGTTGGCGTCGCGGGAGGGGACGGAGTGAATCTTCTTCGCTTCCTCCGTCTCCTCCGCAGACGCTAACGCAACTTCGAGACTCCCAGCCCCGCCCGCAGCGCATCCAGCAGCGTCCCGTCGTCGTTCGACAATTCCCAGAACATCGCGCCCGCGAGGCCCTGATCGACGACGTACTGGCCTTTGATGCGCATCGACTGCGCGTCCTCGTACGTGATCCATTCCTTGGTGTCGGCGTTGTACAGCCATGGCACCTTGGCCACGTCGTCCCAGCGGCGCACGAACCCTGACGATTGAAGCTGATTGGTGGCGATGGCCCGATAGCCGCCGACCTGTGTTGTTCCCGTGCCCTCGGTCCATCCCTTCTCGGATTCGATGCCGCGCCATCCTCGTCCGTAGAACGGGACGCCGACGACAAGCTTCGTCCGGGGCACACCCTTCGCGAGAATCGCCTGGACCGCAGCGTCGGTGTTCGAACGCGGGTTCATCGGGTCGTCATGGTTGTAGAGGGCGGAGTTGAAACCGGCGCGCCGTCCACCGGAGTGGAAGTCGTAGGTCATGACGTTGACCCAATCGAGCGACGTCGACATGTCGGCGTACTCGAGTGGATCGATCGCACGAGCTCCGGCGCCCACGGCCACGGTGAGGAACCTGCCGGGGCCAATGGCGCTTCGAAGAGCGGACAACAGCAGCACGTAGTTGTGCGCGTCGCGCGGTTGTCCCGGCTGGAGGCCGCCGGCAACCGGATGTTCCCAGTCGATGTCGATACCGTCGAACTGCGGATAGGTCTTCAGAAACTCCGCGCACGACCCGGCAAATGTCTGGCGATTCTCCTCGGTCGCGGCCATCTCGTAAAACGGTCCCGAGTCGGTCCAGCCGCCCACCGACAGGATGAACTTCAGGTGCGGGTGTTTCTCTTTGAGCAGCGAGATCTGATGAAAGAGGCCGTGAGGGCACTGTGGTTCGGTGCAATCGCCGGGATAGACACGGTCGAGCGCGATGGCTCGATTGAACGTCAGCTTGTTGTTCGCATCGATCTTGCCGAACGCGTAATTCACGTGCGTCAGCTTATCGGCGGGGATGTCAGCGAGCGGATAGCGTTCGGCCGTCCAATCGGCATAGTAGCCGACGACTTTGTGGGCAGCGGTGGCAGTGCTCTGACTCGCCGATGTTTGAAGGAACACATGGAAGAGCGCGAGCAGAAGTGTGATCGTCATGGTGCGGTTACTCAGTCGGGATCCGTGGTCCGGGATCCGGGATCCGAACCGAATCGAGTCATTCCGTGGGGTTCACTGACCTCGATAGCCGAGGGCCTGCGCTTGCTGGAACTCCGTCATCGCTTCGTCACGTCGCCCAAGCTGCTGCAGGGCCACGCCGTGATTGTAACGGTAGAGGCCGTTGGTCGGCTCACGTCTCACGGCTTCGCCGAATGCGTGCTCCGCCTCCGACATCTTCCCGGCGCTGCCGAGCACTGTCCCGAATGAATTCCAGTACTGCGCGGGTCCTGGATCGATGACGAGCGCGCGCTGGATGGTCCGCGTCGCATCGTCCCATCGGCCGAGATCGCGATAGGTCTCACCGAGCTGCATCAGCGCGACCGGATCCTGCGGTGCGAGCGATACGAGCGTCTCGAATGCGTGCACCGCTCCACGGGAATCCTGCAGTGCGACGCGGCTTTCGCCGATGCCGCGCCACGCTTCAACCCCTGCCGGAAACTTCTTGGTCGCCCTTTCGTACTCGAGGGCGGCATCGCGCCACTGGTTCCCGGCAGCGAGCGCGCGTCCAAGATAGAAGTGCACTTCGTAGCTATCGAGGCCGCGCCGAGCGACCTCGCGAAGGTGTTGCACGGCTTCGGCGCTCCGCCCGCCACGCATCGCCACGAGTGCCTGCTGCATCAAACCACTCAACGCTTTGTATTCTTCCAGCTTGTCCTTCGGATCGGCTCCAGCGGATTTCTTGTCGATCGATCCGCCAGGGCTGACGTACCCGAGCGCACCAAGACGCTCCAGCGCCTCGGGCGAGATGCCCGACGCGTCCGCTGACTTTGGTGACGACCGCTCGTTCCGCAACTGACTCTCGAGTCCGCTCCGCATGGCCCGGGCCCGTGAATCCTGTTCCGTTGCGAGGTTGCGAAGCTCGCCAGGGTCAGCCTCGAGGTCGTACAGCTCCGGCCTTGGCGCGAGGATGTACTTCCAGCGGCCGTCGCGCAGCGATCGGAGATCGCTCCATCCGTAGTGAAGGAGCGGGACCAGAGATTCAGCGAACGCGGGCTCGTCCGGTACTATGCCGCCTCGGAGTGCAGGGCCGAGGCTTCTGCCCGAAGACGGCTGATCCGCACGCACGCCCATCAGATCCAGCACGGTTGGAAACAGGTCGATTGTTCTCGTCAGCGTCCCGAGGCGCGTGCCAGGTGCCACTCCTGGTCCGCGCACAATGAGCGGCACGCGGAGCGTTGCTTCGTAGACGAAGTAGCCGTGGACGTCTTCGCCGTGTTCGCCAAGCGCTTCGCCGTGGTCGGAGGTGAGGATCACGAGCGTGTTGTCGAGCGTTCCTGCGTCGCGGAGAGCCGTGACAATCCGGCCGACGAGTTCATCGCACCACGCGACCTCGCCGTCGTACAAGCGCCCTGCGTAGCGGCTGGCATATGGCTCTGGCGGTGTGTAGGGGGCGTGCGGGTCGTAGAGATGCACCCAGGCAAAGAACTTGGGCTTTGGCGGCGATCGCAGCCAGCCAATCGCCTCTGCCGTCACGACGTCGCCGGTTCTTTGATCGGCGCCACCGAAGCGATCAGAATAGACGTCGAATCCGCGAGCCAGACCGGACTGGCGATCGAGAACCGACGAGGCGACGAATGCGGCGGTTGCGAACCCTGCCTGCTGGAAGATCCCGGAGAGCAGGGGGACGTCCGCGTTCAACGGTGCCGACAGGTTGTCGCGAATGCCGTGCTCCGACGGATAGCGTCCGGTGAAGAGCGAGACGTGCGAAGGGCGAGTCAGCGGGACTGGCGCATCAGACTGCGGCGCCCAGGCTCCCTCGTGCGCCAGGCGGTCCATGTTGGGCGTCTCGATGTTCGTCGCGCCGTAAATCCCCACGCGGTCGGCCCGCAGCGTATCGACGGTGATGATGAGGACGTTGGTGGCCACGCGCGGTGGCGGCGCCGGCGCGGGGCGTTCTGTGCAGCCGCAGACCAGTGTCACCGCCGCCAGGGTGAGCACTGTCATCCAGTCGGCCATTCGGGACCAGGGGTTCATGAAATGGTTCTATTGCCTCTGCTGTCAGGAATCCGGTATCGTCGCTCGCAGAAAAAGTCGCAAAGGTGGCTGGCACTTTTTGCAGGAAAGTGCCAGCCACCTTTTGTCCTGGAGCGTCCTTTCCGGGCCGACAACCGTTGTCTTTTCTTTAGGATATCCCGTGATCAGTCCAAAAAGGAGGCTGGCACCTTTGCGGGAGAGTGCCAGCCTCCTTTCAAGCGTTCGAGGCTTCTAACATGCATCAAGACTCGCCAATCCTGACCCGACGTGACTTCGCGCGGCTGACGCTCGCGGGCGTGCCGGCATCCGTGCTGCTCGCGCGCTTGCCGCTGTCCGCCGCTCAGAAAGTCAATTCGCGCATCAAAGGCGTCCAGATCGGCGCCATCACCTACAGTTTCCGGTCAATCCCGGACGCCGACGAGATCATCAAGGCCTACGTCGACATCGGCCTGGGGGAGATGGAGCTGATGTCGAATCACGCCGAGCAGCTCGCGGGTGCACCGCGCGCGGGACGCGGCGGTGGACGTCGAGGCGCGCCGCTGACACCGGAGCAGCAGGCCGAACGCGACGCGGCGATCAAGGCGTTCGGCGACTGGCGCAAGGCTGCGACTGAGGCGACGTTCAAGCCGGTGCGCAAGAAGATCGAGGACGCCGGCATCGACCTGAAGGTCCTCTGCTACAACATGAACGTCAAGACGACGCAGGATGACGAGATCGAGTATGCGTTCCTGATGGCGAAAGCGCTCGGCGTAGGGGCAATCTCCACGTCCACGCAGGTCAGCATGGCCAAGCGGCTCGCGCCGTTCGCCGAGAAGCACAAGATGCGCGTGGGTTTCCACGGCCATGCGAACACGACCAACCCGGACGAGGTCGCGACGCCGGAAAGCTTCGAAGCCGTCATGGCCGCGTCGAAATACCTTGGCGCGAACCTCGATGTCGGTCATTACACGGAAGCGGGCTACGATCCGATTCCGTTCCTCGAGAAACATCACGATCGCATCACCAACCTTCACCTGAAAGACATGAAGAAGGCCAGCAATGGCGGTGGCTATACGCCGTTCGGCCAGGGGGATGCGCCGCTCAAGGACGTATTGAAGCTCGTTCAGAAAAACAAGTGGGACATTCCGGTAAACATCGAGTTCGAATATCAGGGTGATCCGAAAGTCGAAGTGCCGAAGTGCCTCGCGTATGTGAAAGAGGCGCTCGCATGACCACGATGATCTTCGTGTTGACGCTCCTGGCACAAGCTGCCAGCACGGCCGGAGCGGTCCAGACACCGGTAGCGTCACCAACTTATCCCACACGCGCGCCGCAGACCGCGGCGCCGAAGCCGCCCGGCGAGGACTGGATCGTGCTCTTCAACGGCAAGGACCTCTCGGGCTGGACGAACATCGGGAAGGAAAAGTGGGAAGTCGAGGACGGCACACTGCACGGCGTTGCCGTCACTCGCGAGTACGGTTACCTGCAGACCGACAAGAGCTACAAGGATTTCGAGCTGTCGCTGCGATTCAAGTGCGAGGGCGATGGCAACAGCGGCGTGTTCTTCCACGTCAACTTCAAGCCAGGCACGCCGACCGTCACGAAGGGACCGCAGTTCGAGATCGATTGCACGCTGGGTCAGCACACCGCCGGCGTCTACGAACAGACGCGCAAGTGGATCGTCTGGCCCGCTCCCCAAAACGAAAGCGTCGTCCGGCGCGGCGACTGGAACGATTACCTGCTCATCGTCCAAGGCAACCGCTATATTTCGCGGCTGAATAGCGTGCTGATGGTCGACTACACCGATCCTCAGCCCGAGAGCGAGGACGGTCCGATCGCATTGCAGTTACACTCAGGTGGTCAGGGCAACATGCGATTCAGAGACATCATTATTCGAGATTTGAGTAAGCGATAACCAAGCCGGACGCGTATTGATTCCTGGCTCCTGGCTCCTGGCTCCTGGCTCCTGGCTCCTGGCTGCTGGCTGCTGGCTGATTTTCCTGATTGCGAGACTTCCCATGAACGACAAAGACCGGAACGGCGTGGATCGACGTGAATTCTTCAAGACTGCGGGTGCGGGCCTGACGGCCGCCACGCTGATTATGACGCCGCGTGAGGCGGCCCTGGCGCAGGCACAGGCAGAGAAGAACCGGCTGGATCGCATCGCCGCCTGTTCCTATCCGATTCGCTACATCTTCAAGAATCGCGCGGGCGGCGGGCGCGGCGCGGGTGGTGGTGCGGCACGTGGCGGCGGCGCCGGAGCAGGGCAGCCTGCGGCAGGGCCCGATCAGCCGCCCGCTCGCGGTGGCCAGCCTGCCGCAAACGCGGCGCAGCCGGCATCACCCGCGGCTCAGCAGCTCCCGCCACGTTCGCCAGTCAACGGCGGCTGGACGACCGCGCAGATGAAAGAGAAGTACGGCGAGATCACGATGCTGGACTTCCCGCAGTTCACGAAGGACACGTTCCCCGGCGTGACCCACATGGACATCTTCTCGGGGCTCTTCGGCGACGTCACGGATGATTCGATGTTTGCCGGCCGAACGTTCGATCCGATGACGCCCTCGGGAAGAAAGTGGCTCGACCAACTGGCGAACAAGCTCGTGACGACCGGCACGAAGGTTCAGCACATCTCGAACAATGCGCCGACGAATCTCGCCGGCCCGGACGAGGACGCGCGGAAGGCTGGGGTCGCCATTGCCAAGCGATGGCTCGAGGGCTGTGCGGTGCTGGGCGTGAAATCCATGCGGATGAACTCGCCGCAGGCGCTGGGCCCGAGCATCAGGCCGAATGCGATTCCACGATCGAATGATGGCTATCCGCGCAATCTCGATATCATTCCGCTGCTGAACGCGGCGATTGAGTCCTACAAGGAGATGGCGGACTTCGGCGGCAACCTTGGCATCAAGGTCACCTTCGAGAATCATTGGGGGCTGGCCGCCGATCCAATGAACATCCGGATCATGATCGACGCGGTGAATCACCCCTATTGCGAAGCGTCGCCGGACTTCTGCAACTGGGAACACGAGTACATGCTGTTCAATGGCTTGAAGGCGCTGGCGCCGTACTCGCACACCAACGTCCACGCGAAGTATTGGGATCGCTGGGGTGACAAGAACGACGTTCAGCGCTCGACGCGCGTGATGCTCGCCGGCGGCTTCAAGGGCACCTTCGCGCTCGAGTACGAGGAAGGGCCGCTTAACGGCGTCGAGGGCGCGAAGTATCTCTACAAGGAAGTGCTGACGGCGCTCACGACGCCAACGCCCGTGGAATAGCGCCGAATTCTGAATGCTGAACGCTGAATGCTGAATGATTTTTCATTCAGCATTCACATTCGAACTTCAGCATTTTACGGCTCTGCCTTCTCGCGCTGACTGATACGCTGCCATCGCCGCGCGGAACGCGCTCCGCGCCTGCTGAACGGTCACGTCAGGCACGCACTTCTTGTCGAGGCACTTCACCAGATGATCCAGCGCGAGCGGGAATGTTCCTGAAAACGCCTGCTCAGGCTGGCGTTGGAACACCCAATCGGCTGCCCCCGCGGCGAGAATCGCCCGGCCTGGCGATCGGAACCACTGATCGATGATCTCTCCGCGCGTGCCCACCAGCTCGAATCGGACGACGGCGTTCTGCTTCGGTGAGGGTGCGGTCTTCTTCGGCGAATTGATCGTCCACGACGCCTCGAGCGTCGCGACCACGCCGTTGGCGCACGTGAACGTCGCCATTCCCCAGTCCTCGACCTCGATGTCCTTGTGAACCAGGTTCGCGATCTTGGCCTCCGCCTGCACGATCGGGCTGCCGGCCATCCATTCGAACAGCTCGATCCAGTAGATGCCTTCGTCGATCAGCGCGCCACCGGGCACGTGGCGTGGGTCGGCAAACCAGCCAGCGTTCCCTGATCCCGGACCGTCTTCGGCAATCGACCAGCGCGAGGTTTGATGCATCACAATCACGTCGCCGATTTCGCCGGCATCGACTTTTGCTTTGAGGTCGGTCGTGCGCAACCGGGCCAGGCCGGAGTAGGGGACGCAGGTGACGCCCGCGGCTTCGACCGCGGCAACGATGCGATCGGCCTCATCGAGCGTCATCGCCATGGGCTTTCCGAGCAGGATGTGCTTGCCGGCTTTGGCAGCGGCAATCGCCAGCTCGGCGAGCGAGGAGACCGGCGCCGCGAGATGGACAATATCGACGTCCTCGCGCGCGAGGAGGTCGTGATAGTTCTCGTACCCATGGATGCGAAACGTCTTCGAAAACGCGTCGACCTGTTCACGGTTTGGCCACGCCGCCGCGATCAGCTCCGCGCGGGGATACTCCGGCAGCGAGCGCCCGAGGTTGTAGGCGGAATACCAGTGACCGAGGCCGAGAACTGCGATGCGGTATTTGCGATTCATGAATGCTCCGGGAATCAGTTTCCAGTAACCAGTTTCCAGTAACCAGTTTCCAGTCAGTTGCAGTTTCGAGTCTCCAGTTGCCAGTTACAGACTTCGATCACGCTGGGAACTGGGAACTGGCAACTGAAGTATGCGAAAATGCCCGTTTTCGAGGACTCCAAATGAATCGACTCAATCGGATCGTTGGCATCGTCGCTGCTCTGACCTGCACCGCCACACTCGCCGCGGCTCCTCAGTCGCCGAAGAAACCGCCCAAGGGGTTCACCAGTTTATTCAATGGGAAGGATCTCAGCGGGTGGCGTGGCCGGCAGCCAAACTATAACCCGGTTGAGGAAGGGAAACTCACGCCTGACGACCACAAAGCGAAGCAGGCGGAATGGAACACCGCGCGTGATGCGCATTGGAAGGTCGACAGCGCCAAGCAGGAAATCGTGTCCGACGGACAGAGCCCTCACCTGGCCACGGCCAAAGACTATGGCGATTTCGAGTTCTACGTCGACTGGCTGATGGTCAACCACAACGGCGACTCGGGAATCTACCTGCGCGGGTATCCGCAGGTGCAGGTGTGGGATCCCGACAATCCTCGCGAGGTCAAGAACGGTGCGCCAAAGGGCTCCGGCGCGCTCTGGAACAACAATAACGACAATCCCGGGAAGTGGCCGCTGGTCAAGGCTGACAATCCGGTCGGCGAGTGGAACAGCTTTCACATCAAGATGGTCGGTCCCCGGGTGTGGGTCTGGTTGAACGACAAGCTCACCGTTGACGGACAGGTCCTCGACAACTTCTTCGAACGGTCGCAACCGATTGTGGCTCGCGGCCCGATTGAGCTGCAGACGCACGGGTCGGAGATCCGATTCCGAAACATTTTCATTCGCGAAATCCCAGAAGCCGAAGCCAAGAAAACCCTCGCGCAGTTCTCAAAATGATGACCTCGAAAGTTCGAGTACTCGGAATCCTCCTTGTCGGCGCAGTTGCGACGATCTACGGTCAGAACTCGCCGGCCAACCGTCAGTGGCCGCCGGATGTGCAGAAGGTCAGCGACGACTCCCCGGCGCTCTCGCCCGAGGACGCGCTCAAGACCTTCTTCATGCCGCCCGGCTATCACCTCGAGCTCGTCGCCAGCGAGCCGCTCGTGCAGGATCCCATCGTCATGGACTGGGATGTCCAGGGACGCCTCTGGGTGGTCGAGATGCCGGGTTTCGTCCAGAACCTGGACGCGTCCGAACCGAACCTGGATCCAATCGGCAAGGTTGTCGTACTCGAGGACACCAACCATGACGGCCGGATGGACAAGCGGACCGTGTTCGCCGACGGCCTCGTGCTCGCCCGCGCCCTGAAGGTGCTCGATGCGGGTGTACTGGTTGCCGAGCCGCCAAACGTCTGGCTGATGAAGGACACCACCGGCGATCTCAAGATGGACAAGAAGGAGCTGGTGACGGATCAGTACGGCCGTCGCGAAGCGCGTGTCGAGCAGAACGCGAACAGCTTCTTCTGGGGGCTCGACAACTGGATGTACACCGCCAACGGCGACGTGATGCTCCGGTTCAAGGATGGCAAGTTCGAGGTCAGAAAAACGCTGTCGCGCGGGGAATGGGGCGTGACCCAGGACGATGCCGGACGAATTTACCGGAATACGAACGAATCGGTGCTCCACGTCGATCTCGTCCCGACGCAGTACTTCATGCGCAACCCGAATCTCCTGCGCACGCGCGGCAGCTACGAGCGACTGGCCGATGAGGCGAACGTTGCCAATATTGTCTGGCCGGTGCGGCGGAATCCGGGCACCAACCGCGCGTATCAAAGCGGCATCGATCGTGAGGACGGCACGCTTTTCCACTTCACGTCCGTCTGCGCGCCGATAATCTATCGCGGCGATCGGCTCCCATCCGACCTCTACGGGAATGCGTTTGCGGCGGAGCCGGCAGCGAATCTCGTCAGCCGCGTCATCATCGACGACACCGGCTCGGGTCTCAGCGTGCGGAAGGCCTACGAGCGCGGTGAGTTCCTGGCGTCCACCGACGAGCGGTTCCGGCCGGTGTGGCTCTCGAACGCTCCCGACGGCACGCTCTACATCGTCGACATGTACCGCGGCGTCATCCAGCAGCGCGCCGACATCACCGAGTACCTTCGCGATCACATCATCAAGCACAACCTCGAGAAGCCGACTGGCTACGGCCGTATTTATCGCGTCGTCCACGAGTCGACCAAGCGCGACACGACCACCGGAGGGAGCGGCAGACTGACGACGACGCAGCTGGTCGATCTGTTGTCGCATCCGAACGGCTGGTGGCGCGAGACCGGGCAGCGTTTGCTGATCGAGCGCGGAGACACAACGGCGACGCCGGCCCTCGCGAAACTGGCAGCCTCAGCCAAGGATCCGCGCACCCGACTTCACGCGCTCTGGACGCTCGACGGCCTTGACGCGCTGCAGCCCGACGCGGTGGTCAAGGCGATGGATGATACGTCGCGTGACGTGCGGATGTCGGCCATCCGCATCTCCGAACGGTGGCTCGGGGAGCCCAACAACCCGGTGCAGGCCGCCGTGCTGAAGCACCTCGAAGATGCCGACTGGAGCGTACGGCTGCAGCTGACGGCGTCGCTCGGCGCGCTACCGGCGGGCCCGCGCGAACGCGCGCTCGCGACCATGCTCGCGGCGCACGGCAACGATCCGATTACGCTCGATACCGCGGTGAGCGGGGTCCGTGGGGCCGAATCACTGCTGCTCGATGCGCTCATTCAAGCAACTGATCAGACACCCCAGCGTGAAACGGCGATCACGATGATTGCCGCAACGATCGTTCGCACCGGGCAGGACGATGGGATCCAGAAGATTCTCGCGGCAACCGCAGATCCGAACCGGCCGCTGTGGCAGCGCTCGGCGCTGCTCCGCGGCGCCGAAGTCGCGCTGCTTGGAGCGGTGATGCCCGGAACTCCGGCCCGGCGTGGAGGTGGAGGCGGAGGCTCGAATCTGCCCGCAGCCCCCTGTCCAACTTGCCCGGGCGCTCGCGGTGGACCCGGCGGCGCGTACGCGTTTCCGCAGGTTCCGGCTGCCCCGGCCGTCGCTCGACGTCCGACGCGTTTGAGCAAGGAGCCGCAGGCATTCAGTGCACTCGCCGCCACGACGACGGATCTTGGTCCGCGCGCGTCGGCGGTGCTGGCACGGATTGAATGGCCAGGGAAGCCAGGCGCCTCGGCGCCGATTCCACCGCTGACGCCGGACGAGCAGCAGCGCTTCAATGCGGGTCAGGAGGTCTATCGCAACATCTGCCAGGCGTGCCATCAGCCGGACGGGAGAGGCCAGGAAAAGGTGGCCCCCAGCCTCGTTGGCTCGCCGCTCGCGCTGGCATCGCCCGACATTCCTGCCCGAATATTGATGAACGGCAAGGAAGGTCCGATCGGATTGATGCCGCCGGTCGGGTCAACGCTCACCGACGAACAGATCGCCGGCGTTCTCACCTACGTGCGCCGCGAATGGGGGCAGGATGGAACGCCGGTGGACGTCGCAACCGTGAAGCAGGTGCGCGCGATGACGGCAGATCGCACGCGCCCGTGGAAGCACGACGAGTTGATGGCTCTTGTCAACGCCGGTCGGGGAGGAAAGTAGCCCTGCGGCGATTTGACCTCCGCGTCGCCAGTTTCACGTGACAGATCTTCGACAGCCACCGTGGCTGCCCGGTGAGCTCGCGATCGTCGTCGTCCTGGCCGCGACGATCGCGCATGCCCCCATCATCCCTGCCGCGGCTCGCACGATTCCGATCTCCTACTCCGATGCGCGTGCCGCCATCGTCGCGCGCGCTGAAGCACTTCCGCCGGTATTCAAGGGAAAGACCGGCGCCGAAATCGAGGCGGCGTGGCCCGCGTGGGTCACCCAGCACAATGCCGAGATCCGCGCACGGCTCGAGCGCGGCGACGAAGACTCACTCGTCAACTTCTGGCTCTTCGGCACGTCGTTCACGCGTTTGCCGCGGGCGACAGATCGTGATCTGGCGAAGCTTGGGGACAAGGAAAAGGCCGCTGACCTGCTCGGCGCACGCCTCGACGATTTGGTGACCGCAATCGCCAAGCCCGGAACCAACGAACGTCTGCGTTTTGCTCGTCAGGTGATCGAGCGGCACGGCATCAATCCGGATACATCCACCGGGCAGGAACAGGCACGCGCCTATGTGATCGACGTCCGCTCGCGCGTCGTCGCGGACAACGATCGCTATCGTCGCGTCTCGCAGTCAGCGGCTCAGATCAGCGATCCAGCGCAAAGATTGAACGAGTATTCGACGCTGTTCCGCGATCGCGGGTTGTCGTCGGACACGTCGCTCAGACCCGGGTTCGCCATCGAGACGACGATGGCGGCGATGAAGGCGAGCGGCAAACTGAGCCAGGTCCGCCGGGTGGGTATCGTCGGTCCCGGGCTGGATTTTTCGGACAAGGCCGAAGGCTACGATTTCTACCCGCAGCAGACGATCCAGCCGTTCGGTGTGGTTGACTCGTTGCTGCGCCTCGGCTTCTCGCGCGCCACTGACCTGAGTCTTACGACCTTCGACCTCAGTCCGCGAGTAAATCAGCATCTCGAGGCCGCGCGCCAGCGGGCGGCAAAGGGCAGCTCCTACGTCCTTCAGCTCCCTCTCGACATGAACGATCCCGCACATGATTGGCATCCGGATTTGGTGAATTACTGGCGAAAGTTCGGAAGCGAGATCGGCGTCAGCGCGGTAGCGCTGCGACCGCCTCGTGGCGCCGAGGGAGTCCAGGTGCGTGCGATCAGAGTCCGTCCGTCGATCGTGTCCGCCCTCCAGCCTCGCGACGCCAACATCGTGCTCGAGCGAACCGACGACGGGCCGTTCGATCTCATCGTCGCGACCAACGTCCTCGTCTACTACGACGCGTTCGAGCAGGCTCTCGCGCTGGCCAATGTGGCGAAGATGTTGCGGCCTGGCGGGTTTCTGCTGACGAATTACGCCGTGTCGCCTCTTGCGCCCATTGAGTCGGAGCCCAGCCTCGTGACTCCGGTCTTCTGGGATCGACAAGGTAACGGCGACACGCTGTTCTGGTATCAGCGGCGCTGACACTACTTGGACGCGGGTGGCGACACGTGCGTGGCGACATCCCTCGCGGCCTTCGTTTCGACACCGGGTTTACCGAGAAACCCGAGGTCGCGGAACCAGTCGATGAACCGGAGCTGCCACGTTCCGAATGGTGTGTCGCCGCGATCCTTCAGGCCGTTTCCGTGAACGCCGTCGCCGTAGATGTGCATTTCGATGTTAGGAATCCGCGCCTTGAGCATCGCGGCGAAATACTGATCCGCCCAATTCGCGTGCACCGCGTCGTCCGTCCCAGCGCACGTGATGAACGCCGGCGGCGCGTTCAGGGGAATCGTCGTGGTGGCATCGCGCGCAAAGGGCGTCGGTCCGGGATAGACGAGCCCGACAAAATCCGGGCGTGAGCTGACTCCGGCGAGCGGATCCCCTGGTGCCTTGTTCGCTTTGTCGAAGGCCTCGAACGACAGCGCGGCAGGAGCGGCGAGTTCGGCGCCAGCAGAAAAGCCGACGATGCCGATCTTGTTGGGGTCGATGTTCCACTCACGCGCGTGAGCACGGACGATTCGGATCGCCTGCTGGGCGTCGTAGACCTCGTCGGTCTGCGGGTTGTATCCGTCGCGCCGCAGGCGATTGCGCAGGATGATCGTGTTGACGCCGTAGTTGTAGAAGAACGGGACGAAGTCAGCGCCTTCCGAGCCGACGTTCAGCGTGTTGTGTCCGCCGCCGGGCGCGAGAATGACCGCCGTCCCCGTATTGATGTTCGGGTCGACGACGTGCACCTCGATCGACGGATTGTGGATATTGACGATGCTCTGAATGCGTCCGGGCACCGACCGCTGCATGTTGTTCTCTTCGGGCTCGCCGACGCGGTCAGCGTGAAGGAAGGAAGATCCGGGCGGAAAGAGCGGGACGATCTGGCCGCCCTGGAGAATCGGCTGCGGGATAAACGGTGTGGATTTCGCGGGTGCCTGGCCCTGGGCAGTCAGTGCCGTGCCGAGCGTCAGCCAGAGAGCCATGGAGCGAGTCATCGAAGTCATCGGCCGAGATTATACGGGTGGGATGGGTGTCAGGCAGTGAATCGTGAACGGCTCCGGGGATGGCGTTCACGATTCACTGCCTGACACCCCGTTTTGGGGATAATGCTCTAGCTTGCGGAAACTTCTCGCCTCCGAACAGGCCGGGCTGGTCCTGGTCATCGTTACGCTTGGCATCCTGTTGACCGCGTTCGCCGGATCCCACGTGGATCGACTGACGGGGGCCGAGGTCAACAACTTCTTCAACTCCTACACGCTGATCCAGACGGCGACCGATGCCAGCTTCTTCGCGGTCATGGCGGTCGGCGCCACGATCGTCATCATCTCGGGTGGCATCGATCTGTCGGTCGGGTCGATTTACGCGCTGGCGGGGGTGACGGCGGCGCTGGTGCTGCGCGCGATGGGCCCGATGGGAGGCGCGGCCACCTTCTTCGTCGGGCTGGGTGTGGCGCTCGGGATTGGCGTGGTGTGTGGGGCGCTGAACGGGCTGATGGTGGTCGGGCTTCGCGTCCATCCGTTCATCATCACGCTGGGGACGATGTGGATCCTGCGCGGCGTGGCGTTCGTCTCGAGCCATGCCGAAAGCATCCTGCTGCCGTCGGTTCTGACCCGCGTCGCGAAGGCGCCGCTTGGGCTGGGAGCGTCGCTCTATCCGGTGCCGATGCTGACGATGATCGCGGTGACGGCGATCGGGGCAGTGTATCTGACGCGCACGGTGATGGGTCGTCACGTGTTCGCAATCGGCGGCAACGCCGAGGCGAGCCGCTTTTCGGGGCTGCGCCTCGGACGCATCCAGGTCGGCGTGTTCGTTCTCTCCGGGCTGACCGCTGGCCTCGCGGCATTCATGGGGGCGAGCTTCTACGGTTCGGCGTCGTGCGTGGACGCGACCGGCTACGAGCTCTACGTCATCGCGTCAGCGGTGGTTGGCGGTGCCAGCCTGGCGGGCGGAAAAGGAAGCGCGGTGAACGCCACGCTGGGAGCCTTGCTGATCGTGCTGATCCGCCAATCGATCCGGACCCTCCACTTCGACCAGAATTACGAGTGGATCATCATCGGGTGTGCGACGATTGTTGCGGTGGTGCTCGATCGCGCGAACGCGAGCTTCACGGCGCGACGGCTCGCGCGCGCGGCGAAATAGGGTGACGGAAACATCGGACGGGCAAGCGCCTGCGCCCCCGAGCGAGAGCGCGTGGGGGTGGAGCCCCACGCGCAGTGATTAAAGCAAACAGAACAGGACAATTATGCATATGAGGCGCGTGCCAAGATTCGCGGCAGTCATTCTGACGATGATGATGGCTGCGTGCGGCGGTGGAGAAAAGCCGGCGACGAGTGGGAGTACGCCAGCAGTAGGCGGCGCGGGCGCAGCGGGACGCGGGCTGAAGATCGCGATGATCGCGAAGAGCTCGACCAACCCGGTGTTTCTCTCGGCCCGCACCGGCGCGGAGGCTGCGGCGAAGGAGCTGTCGCAGAAAGAGGGCATTCCGATTGAAATCGCATGGCTGACGCCGCCGGGCGAGGACGGCCAGGTCCAGGCGCAGCGCATCGCTCAGGCGGTGAACGAGGGCGCGAACGCGGTGCTGATTTCGTGCTCCGACGCCGGCAAGGTCACCGGGGCCATCGACGACGCCGTCGGCCGCGGCGTGCCGGTCATGACGTTCGACTCCGACGCGCCGCAGTCCAAGCGCTTTGCATTCTACGGCGTGGACGATATCAAGACCGGCGAGGCAGTCATGAAGGAACTGGCGCCGCTGATGAATGGCAAGGGTAAGGTGGCGATCCTCGCCGGCAACCAGAACGCGCCGAACTTGCGCAACCGAGTGATCGGCGTCAAACAGGAAGCGGCGAAGTCTCCCGGCATCTCGATCGTCGATACCTTCTACCACATCGAGACCGCGCAGGACGCCGCCGCCGAAGTGATTCGTGTCCAGAACGCGTATCCAGAGATCACGGGATGGGCGATGGTCGGCGGATGGCCGCTCTTCACGCAGACGCTGCTGACCGATCTCGATCCGAAGAAGGTGAAGATCGTCGCGGTGGACGCGCTGCCACCGATGCTCGCGTACGTCGACAAAGGCCTGGCGCCGGTGCTGCTTGCGCAGCCGACCTACAAGTGGGGTTACGTCTCGGTACAGACGATCGTCGACAAGGTGCACCGAAAAAAGGAAGTCCCGCAGATTATCCCAATGGATCTCGTGAAGGTTACGAAAGAGAATCTGGGCGCCTGGGCCCGTCAGCTCAAGGACTGGGGCTTCACTGACGTGCCCGATGCGTATCTGAAGATGCCATGACGGCAACCGCCGTTCGCTTCGAGCACATCTCGAAGCGATTTCCCGGGGTGCGGGCGCTCGAGGATGTCAGCTTCGACATCGCGGCTGGCTCGTGCCACGCGCTCTGCGGCGAGAACGGTGCCGGCAAGAGCACGCTGGGCAAGAGCCTGGCCGGCATCCACTCGCCTGATGCCGGCCGCATCGTTCTGTTCGGACAACCGGTCGTCTTCAGCGGGCCCGAGCAGGCGCTGGCTGCGGGCGTCGGCATCGTGCATCAGGAGCTCGCGTTTTGCGAGAACCTGTCGGTTGCGGAGAACCTCTGCCTCGGCGCGCTTCCATCGTCGCGCGGATTCATCGACCAGAAAGCGATGCGACGGCAGGCAGAAACGATGCTCGATGCGATTGGCGCGCAACTCGACGTTCGGCGCCGCGTCGGTGAGCTGACCACCGGCCAGCAGCAGATGCTGCAGATCGCCACCGCCGTCGGCACCGGAGCGCGGGTCATCGTTTTCGACGAGCCGACAAGCAGCCTGTCGCAGCATGAAGCGGAAAAGCTGTACGAGCTGATCGGCCGGTTGCGCGAGCGAGGCGTGACCTCTATCTATGTCAGCCATCGGATGGAGGAGATCTTCCGGCTTTGCGACACGGTCACGATCCTTCGCGACGGCACCCACGTGGCGACGCGACCGACTGGGGAGCTGACGCAGTCGTCGCTCGTAGAAATGATGATCGGCCGTTCGCTCGACGAATATTTCCCTTCGCACATTCACGCGCAAACTGGCGACGAGCTGCTGCGCGTCGAGAACCTGTCGAGCCCCGGCAAATTCGAGAAGCTGAGTTTCACGTTGCGCGCCGGCGAGGTGCTTGGGTTCGCCGGGCTGGTGGGTGCCGGGAGGTCAGAGATGGCTCAGGCGCTGTTCGGTCTCGATCGAGCCGCGACCGGACAGGTGCACGTACGCGGGCAGAGGCTCACGCTGGGTGGGCCACGAGCGGCCATGGGCGCCGGCCTCGGCCTCGTGCCGGAGGATCGCAAGCGCCAGGGGCTCGTCCTGTCAATGACGGCGCTCGCGAATACGACGCTTCCGATTCTTGGCAACTTGTCGCGGTGGTCGTTCATCCGGCGGCGCTCGGAGCGCGCGCTGGTGGACACCTATTTCGAGCGGCTGCGCGTACGTGCGGCGAGCGTTGACGTTGTGACGGCAGGGCTCTCGGGAGGAAATCAACAGAAGCTGGTGCTTGCGAAGTGGCTGGCGGCCAAGTGTCAGGTCCTTCTGCTGGACGAGCCCACTCGAGGCGTCGATGTCGGTGCCAAGGCGGAGATCCACGCGCTCATCGATGAACTGGCGTCGCGGGGTGCCGCCGTGATTCTGATTTCGAGCGAGTTGCCTGAGGTCCTGAACCTCTGCACACGGATCATCGTGCTGCGGCAAGGGAGGATCGCCGGCGAACTGCCGCGGGCCGCCGCGACTCAGGATGCGTTGATGAGGTTGATGGCGGGGGTAGCGGCGTAGAGTCAGTTGCCAGTTTCCACTTGCCAGTTGCCAGTTTCGAACCGCGAATCGCGAGCCGCGAACCCCGGCTACTGCTTCACGATCTCTTCCAACACGCCGAACGCGGTATTAGCCGCCGGAACCCCGCAGTAGATTGCTTGTTGAAGAACGATCTCTTTCAGATCGTTCTCGGAGAAGCCTCCCTCTGCCAAGGCGGCCCGCGCGTGCATACGGAACTCCTCGAACCGTCCCAGCGCGATCAGCGTGCCGAGGACGAGGACCCGACGGGTCCGCTGATCGAGCCCCGGGCGCGTCCAGATCTCGCCCCACGCGTAGCGGCTGATGAGGTCCTGGAACTCCGCGGTCAGGGGCGTCGTCTTTGCGACGGCCCGATCGACGTGGGCGTCACCGAGCACCTGTCGCCGCACCTTCATACCCGCGTCGCGCCGCTCCTTGTCATCCATGAAGAGAACTCTGTTGCCGAGTGATGAATGACGACACGAGGTCGTTGAATGCCGACGCCTGCTCGACGTTGGCGATGTGAGCCGCGTCGAGCAGCGCGGCGCGCGCGCCTGGAATCCGTGCGCGGATATCTTCCGCGTCGGACGGCGGCGTGACGGGGTCTTCACGACCGACAATCACGAGCACCGGCGCGGCGATGGTCCTGATCGCCTCGCGCAGATCGGCATCACGAAGGGCGGCGCAACAGCCCTTGTACCCGGCCGCGGGCGTTGAGCTCAGGAGCCGGTGATACACCGAGACGGTCGCCGGCTGGGCGGCGAGGAAGCCCGCGGTGAACCAACGGCCCATCGCCGCATCTGCGAGGGAGGCCACACCGGCGGCCTCGACCTGGGCGATCCGCTCGTCCCACATCGACACCGATCCGATCCGCGCGGCCGTGCTCGACAGGATCAGCGAACGAATCCGATCGGGTGCGTGCACGCCGAGCCACATCGCGGTCAGTCCGCCGAGGGACAGCCCGCACACGTGCGCGCGGTCCACTCTTTCTGCGTCGAGGATTGCCACCGCGTCCTGCCCCAGCATGTCGATGCTGTACGTGCCGGCGGGCGCATCCGAGTCGCCATGCCCGCGTGTGTCGTAGCGGATGATCCGAAACGTCGAGGACAGTGCCTCCAGCTGCGGCTGCCACAACTCGTGGGTCGTACCGAGCGAATTGGAGAACAAGACCACGTCGCCACGAGGGTTTCCGTCGACGTGGTAACTGAGGCGGCATCCAGATCGCGCAACCTGCGGCACTACTTCTTCCTTTGAGATCGGCGGCTGAGAACCGCCGCAACGAAGGTCTCGGTCGATCCGAGATAGCCGTCGGGGGACAGTGCTTTCTCGATCGCGGATCGGTCAAGGATGGCCGACACGGCAGGGTCGCTGGCCAGAGCGTCGGCGAACGTTTCTCCACCGGCGGCGCGCTGGGACGCCCGCTTGACTACGGCGTGCGCCTCCCGCTTGCCCATCTCGGGTGCCAATCGCATCGCGATTGACTCGGCCAGAATCAGTCCGCCCGTCATGTTCACGTTCGCGCGCATGCGATCCGGATCGACGACAAGTTCCTCGAGCGCGCCGGCGATGGCGCTCGCGGCTTCACTTCCGGTGGATACCAGTTCGGGGAGCGCATCCCATTCAGCCTGCCACCCGCCGAGACCACGCTCATGTTCCTGCAGCATTGCCGACAGCATTGTCGCGACGAGCCCGGGTGCCCGGATTGCGGCAGCGATCGCGATGGTCGCGCGGACCGGATTCTGTTTGTGTGGCATCGTCGACGAGCCGCCGGCGCTGGCATCGGGCTCGTGTGCTTCGCCCACTTCCGTCTGCGCCAGCAGACCGAGATCGCGCCCGATCTTTCCTGCTGTTCCAGTCGCGACCCCGAGCGCACACGCGAGCTGCGCCAGCCGCTCTCGATGGGCATGCCACGGAATCGGCGGCACGGACAGGCCAAGGGTCTGGCCGAGGCCCGCGGCGATCTCCGGTCCCCGATCGCCGAGCGCTGCAAGTGTGCCCGAGGCCCCACCGAACTGTAGGACGGATGCGTTGGCAAGCGCCGATTCGAGATGGTCCGACGCACGATCGAGCGCGTCGCACCAACCGGCCGCCTTCAGGCCGAACGTGATCGGTGTGGCTTGCTGCAGCCAGGTGCGACCCACCATTGTGGTTTTCACGTGGCGTTCCGCATGAGCGGCCGCGGCGTCTGCGGCTCGGGAGATGTCCGCGATCACCGCAGGGACGCTCGCGCGCAGCTGTAGCACGAGGGCCGTGTCGATGATGTCCTGACTCGTCGCTCCCCAGTGCACGTACCGAGCCGCTTCTGCATCACTTGACGCGACCCGCGCGGTGAGCTGGCGAATCAGGGGAATGGCCAGGTTGCCGTCGCGTTTCGCTTCGGCCTCGATGACCGTTTCGTCCAATGTGTCCACTCGCGCGCACGCTCGAATCGACCGCGCGGCTTGTCGCGGAATGACCCCGATGGCGGCTTCCGCCTCGGCGAGCGCGGTCTCCACCTCCAGCATGGCCTGCAGTCGCGCGCGAGTAGAGAAGTGCGTGTCAGACATCAAAGAAGACAGTCTCGAAGCGTCCCTGGAGAGTGATGTCGAATCGATATCGATCCGGTTCGACTCGTTTTGCAATCAACGTCGACCGCCGCTCAGCCGGGACGAGCGCCAGAACAGCATCCTCTGCGTTCGACGGCTCATCTTCAAAATACAGTCTTGTGACCAGCCGCGTCAGCACTCCGCGCGCGAGCACACCGACGGCAAGATGCGGAGCCTGCAGCGTTCCATCCGGTCCCGGCACACGCCCGGGGACGACGGTCTTAAACGCGAATTCTCCGCGGTCGCTGGTGGCAACTCGTCCGAATCCGTCGAATGCCGGATCGAGCGGCCGATCCTGTCGATCGGCGTCATGTCGATACTTCCCGGCTGCATTTGCCTGCCACACCTCGACGAGCGCATCCGCCACCGGGTCGCCGTTCCCGTCGCGCAGCGTTCCCTCGATGACGACGTGGCGTCCCGCTGACTGCGACGTAGCGACGACGTCGCCGTCCGGAATGATGAGGCCGAAATCGAAGAACGGGCCGAGTGTCTGGGATGGAGTAAGGCCGGCCACGTTACGTCTCCATTGGCGTCGCGTTCGATCCGCGCAGGACGATGTCGAACGTGTATCCGAGCGCCCACTCCGGCCGGGTTACGTTCAAATCGAAGTTGGCGATGAGCCGCTGGCGCGCTCGTTCGTCCGGGATCGAATTGAGGATGGGATCGTAGGGGAACAGCGGATCGCCCGGAAAATACATCTGGGTGATGAGTCGACTGAGAAAACTCGAGCCGAACAATGAGAAGTGGATGTGCGCGGGACGCCACGCGTTGTCATGATTGAGCCACGGGTATGCCCCCGGCTTGATCGTGGTGAATCGATAACGCCCCTCGTTGTCGGTGAGCGTTCGACCCGCACCGGAAAAATTCGGATCGAGCGGCGCAGGATGCGAGTCGACCCGGTGCGTGTATCGGCCAGCTGCGTTCGCCTGCCAGATTTCCACGAGCGTGTTGGGAATCGGCCGGCCGTCTTCGTCCAGAACGCGCCCCTGCACGATGATCCGCTCACCGAGCGGCTCGCCGCCGTGCTGAACGGTGAGGTCGTTATCCGTGACTTCGATCCGGCCGTAGGGGTAAACCGGCCCGGTGAGCTCCGAGAGCGTGTGCGGAATGACGATCAGCGGTTCCTTCGGATGACGAAACGTCGTGCTTCGATAGCCCGCCGTATCGTTAGGGGGATGAGTGCCACCAGCGGGGCGACGAAATATCACGCGGGCTCCTTTGCTTTGTGCGCGTTCTCGGTTTCGAGCCGAAGTTGGCGGAGCACCGCGAGCTCCTCATCTGTAGGCGGTGCCGTTTCCGGCACGTCGGCGGCAAATCGCAGTGACCAGCCCGTCGCGGACTGCGCCTGATCGCGTGTCACGCTGGGGTGCAGGCTGGTCACGGTCAGCTCACGCGACTCGCGATCCGGTTCCATCACGCACAGGTCGGTGATGACCTTCACAGGTCCGGACGTTCTGAGCCCCATCCGCTGGCGTTCATCGCCTCCCGCGCCATGCCCCCGCGTGGTCAGGAAATCGAGGCGCTCGACGAACGCGCGCCTCGACTGCGGCATCACGATAAAAATCTGCTGGCACTGCGCCGCCATTTCTGGCGCCCCGCCGCCGCCCGGCAGGCGCACACTTGGCGCATCATACGTGCCGACCACCGTGGTGTTGAGGTTCGCGAAGCGATCGATCTGGGCGCCGCCGAGAAATCCCACCGTGATGCGGCCACTCTGCAGCCAGTAGCGAAAGAACTCCGGAACCGACACTGTCGTCAGTGCGGTGCTGCAGAGCTCGCCGTCGCCAATCGAAAGCGGCAATACCGCCGGCCGCGCGCCAATAGTGCCTGATTCGTAAATCAGGGTGATGCGCGGCGCATGAGTCAGCCGCGCCAGGTTGCACGCGGCGGAAGGTAATCCAATCCCCACGAAACAGACGTCCTCGCTGCTCACGCAGCGCGCCGCTGCGACCGTCATCAACTCGTCAGGTGAGTAGCGCACGTCACGCCACCTGTGTACCGCGCCGCGCGAATGCATCGGGTCCGGCGCGCATCACGTGCTCGTCGATCCATGCGCGGAAACTATCCCGATCCCGTGAGATCGCATCCCATGCGAGATAGAACGCATTGTCCCGCTGGTAGTACCCGTACGCATACGACGGGAACGCGCCTCCCGGCACGACGACGACGGCGCCGACTGCCCAGTGTGGAATGACGCACGCATTCGGGGAGCCACCCTCGAACGAATCGACCACTTCCTCGACCGTGACAATCGATCGTGTCGCTCCGAGCACCACTTCCTTCTGCACCCCGACAATGCCTTCGATCAGGACGTTGCCGTCCCGATCGGCTCGTTGCGCGTGCACGACGGCGACATCGGCTCTCATCGCTGGAATAGCCGTCAGCACCTGGCCGGTGAACGGACAGACGACACTCCGGTAGTTCGGGTTGACGCGAGCGAGATCGCCTGGCGAGCCGCGAAACGCCGCGAACGGAAGGCGCGCCGCTCCCGCGTCGTACGCGGTGGCGAGCGCCGCGTGGCTATATTCTTCGAGCGCCAGCGGCCGCGGCCATCCGTGTTCAACCGCGTCGCGCAGCCGATGCAGGGAGCCGACGCCGGGATTCCCGCCCCACGAGAAGACGAGCTTCGCGGCGCAGCCAGCGCCAATCAGCTGGTCGTAAATCAGATCGGGCGTCATCCGCACGAGCGTCAGGTCCCGCCGTCCCTGGCGGATGACTTCATGGGCGGCCGCGAACGGTATCAGGTGCGTGAAGCCTTCCATGGCGACGATGTTGCCGTCATGGACGGCGTCCGCGATGGCGTCCTGAAGACTTCGGAACACTGACATGCCTGAGGCAGCAGCATACTACGCGGGTCGGTCCGGCCGTGCGGGGGAGCAGGCCTGTGGCCGTCCGCTGCAAAGAGGTAGAATTTCACATTGTGAAGATGATGTCTCGCGACGTATCGGCGCCGCTCTCAACCAATCAGCATCTGCTCCGCTGGGTCCGGAAGATGGCTGACCTCGCGCGGCCGAAGTCCATTCACTGGGTCGACGGATCGCAGGAGGAATACGACCAGCTGTGCGACGAGATGGTCGCCAGCGGCACGCTCACCCGCCTGAATCAGGATCTGTGGCCCGGCTGCTTCTACGCGAGATCGGATCCCAATGACGTTGCGCGCGTCGAGTCCCGCACGTTCGTCTGCTCGTTGTCCAAAGACGATGCGGGGCCAACCAACAATTGGGTGAACCCCTTCGAGATGCGCGGGAAGCTGCGACAGATGTTTGCCGGTGCGATGGCGGGCCGCACGATGTACGTGCTCGCGTTCAGCATGGGCACCGTCGATTCCCCGATGTCTCGAATCGCCGTGCAGCTCACCGATTCACCATACGTCGTCGTCAGCATGCGAACGATGGCACGGATCGGGCTGCCGGCGTTCCGCATCATCGACAAGAACGTGCAGCGCGTCGTCCCCTGCATGCACAGCGTTGGCGCGCCACTCGCTCCAGGTCAGGCGGACGTCCCGTGGCCCTGCAATCCCGAAAAGTACATCGTTCATTTTCCGGAGAATCGCGAAATCTGGTCGTTTGGATCCGGTTACGGCGGTAACGCGCTTCTCGGGAAGAAATGCTTCGGCCTGCGCATCGCCTCGAACATCGCGCGCGACGAAGGCTGGATGGCGGAGCACATGCTGATCCTCGGCGTCGAAGATCCGCATGGCGAGAAGACCTACATCTCGGCAGCATTTCCCAGCGCGTGCGGCAAGACCAACCTCGCAATGCTGATCCCGCCCGACAGCATGAAGGACTGGAAAGTGTCGATGGTGGGCGACGACATCGCCTGGATCAAGCCCGACGCGAGCGGACAACTGCATGCCATCAATCCCGAGGCCGGCGTGTTCGGCGTCGCGCCTGGCACGTCGAAGAAAACGAATCCGAACGCGATGGCGATGGTCGCGAGGAACAGCATCTTCACCAATGTCGCGCTCACGCCGGAAGGGGGCGTGTGGTGGGAAGGCATGACCGACGAACCGCCGGCCGAGTGCCTCGACTGGCGCGGCAATCGGTGGACTCCGGAAATCGGACGCTCGACCGGAAAGCCGGCTGCGCATCCGAACGCGAGATTCACGGCGCCGGCCGGCCAGTGTCCGATCATCGACTCGGATTGGGAATCGCCGGAAGGGGTGCCGATTAGCGCGATCATTTTTGGCGGCCGTCGGGCCCACACGCTCCCGCTTGTGTATCAGTCGTTCAACTGGACGTCCGGTGTCTACATCGGCGCAACGATGGGATCGGAGACGACCGCGGCGGCGACCGGCAGTGTGGGAACGCTGCGGCGCGATCCGATGGCCATGCTGCCGTTCTGCGGCTATCACATGGGCGACTACTTCCGGCACTGGATCAAGATGCAGCGGTCGCTCAGCGAAACGCCAAAGATCTTCCAGGTGAACTGGTTCCGGAAGGACGAGCAGGGTCGATTCCTCTGGCCCGGATACCGCGAAAACATGCGCGTGCTGAAGTGGATTGTCGACCGCGTTCGCGGCCGCGTGCTGGCCAAGGAAACGCCGATCGGATGGATGCCGCGATACGACGACTTCGACTGGCGCGGACTGGACATGTCGAGGGAGCGGTTCGACGAGTTGCAGGCCGTCGATTCCGCGCTCTGGCGTCGTGAAGTCATTCAACACGAGGAACTCTTCATCGAGCTGCACGACAACCTGCCGCCGGAAATGATCTACGAGCGGGAATTGCTGATCTGTCGCCTCTGAATCGCGGACTAAGCAGACGAGAGCCGCGAAACACACGGCGCGAGCGAAGGAGCGAGCGCTGGCATGCGCTGGGGGTGGGGCCCCAGCGCAAAGTAAGAGATGCGGACGGAGACCTTCTCGAACTTGTAACGTCCTCTCCTCGCCGTCGTATTCCCTCGTGATCTCTGAAATCGATTTCACTGCCCGCTAATTTGTGCCCGACGGGGGATGAGATGGTGCGACAAGCATGCTTTGGTGTCCTGATTTTTGGTGCGTTGAGCCTCGTCGTGTCCGGCCAGGCGCCGACAACGCCTCCGGCGGCTCCGACCGGTCAGGCACCGGCGGCACCGCCAGCCGGACGTGGTGGGGGTCGCGGAGTACTGAATTCGCCGCAGGTCAACCCCGACAAGACGTTCACGCTCCGCTTCCGTGCGCCGAACGCCAAAGAAGTGACCGTTGTCGGCGAGATCGACGGCAAGCCGCACCCGATGACGAAGGGAGACGACGGCGTGTGGACCGTGACGATCGGGCCGCTGCCGCACGACGTCTACAACTATCAGTTCAACGTCGACGGCATCATCGCCATGGACCCGGCGAACCCATCGGTAAAGCTGGGCTTCGGCGCGTTTCCTCCCGCGAACCTGGTGGAAGTGCCGGGCGACGGCCTCGAGTTCGACGATGCGAAGCCGGTGCCGCACGGGACGATCCGCGTGGAGACCTACAACTCGAAAGCGATTGGCGCGCCGCGGACGCTGTGGATCTACACGCCTCCGGGTTACGACCGCGGGAACACGCGCTACCCGGTGTTTTATCTGCTGCACGGCGCCGGGAATATCGACTCCAGCTGGATGCTGACCGGACGTGCGAACTACATCATGGACAACCTGATCGCCGAGGGAAAGGCGAAGCCGATGATCCTCGTGAATCCGCTCGGCTACGCTCGACAGGGGGTCGGTCTTGGACCGGAGCCGCCGCCAGCGCAGCCGCAGGCGGGCGGACCTGGCGCCGCCGGCGGCGGGCCGTTCGGGAAAGATCTCATTGAAGACGTCATTCCGTTCGTCGAGAAGACCTTTCGGACACTGCCAGGCGCGGACAACCGTGCGCTTGGCGGGCTGTCGATGGGTGGCGGTCAGACGATCGCCGTTGGTTTCTCGCACCCCGAATTGTTTCGGGCGCTCGTGATCATGAGCGCCGGGGCCAACAACGCCGACACGACGTATCCCGATTTCTTCAAGGATCCCGCCGCGACGAACAAACAGCTCAAGCTGCTGTGGATGGGCATCGGCAAAGACGATAACCTCACCGGTGCCGGCGCGAAGGCTCTCGACGCGACGCTGACGGCCAAGGGCATCAAGCACACCTACGTCGTCGGCGAAGGCCGGCATGAATGGGTCGTCTGGCGACATCATCTCCATGACGTTGCGCCGCTGTTGTTCAGGTAACTGGATCGGGGATCCGGTATCCGTGGTGCGGGATCCGGGATCCGGATCGCTCGGCCGCGCAAGGCCGGTGACATAAGTGTCGGTGACTCGCACGCAGGTCGGAATCGTCGGCGCCGGCCCGGCCGGCCTGATGTTGGGTCATCTCCTGCACCTCGCCGGCATCGACTCGGTGATCGTCGAGGATCGCAGCGAGGACTACGTCATCGAGCGCGTGCGCGCGGGTGTGCTCGAGCAAGGGACCGTGGACCTGATGCGGACGACGGGCATCGGCGATCGCCTGGATCGCGAGGGGATGCGGCACGAGGGGATCTACATCCGGTTCAACGGCGAGCGTCATCGCATCGATCTCGCGTCGTTGACCGGCGGCCGCGCGATCACCATTTATGGGCAGAACGAAGTCGTCAAGGATTTGATCGGCGCGCGTCGGGTGGCGGGCCGTCCGCTGCATTTCGAAGCCTCAGACGTCAGCGTCCACGGTCTCGAGACGAATACGCCGCGGCTTCGGTTCGCGCACGGCGATCAGACGCACGAGATCGTGTGCGACGTGATCGCGGGATGCGACGGATCTCACGGCGTGTGTCGGCCGACAATCCCGTCAGCGATAGGACAGACGTACGAACGCGAATATCCATTCGCGTGGCTGGGGATTCTGGCGGACGCGCCGCCAGCGTCCGATGAGATCGTCTACAGCCTGAGCGAGCGGGGGTTTGCGCTCTTCAGCATGCGATCGACGACGATCACCCGGCTGTATCTGCAGTGCGCGCCCGACGAGAACCTGGACGAGTGGAGCGACGATCGGATCTGGACCGAGTTGATGGCGCGGTTACGCACCGACGATGGATGGGTCCCGAACGTCGGACCGATCCTGCAGAAGGCGGTCGCGCCCATGCGGAGCTTCGTGGTTGAACCGATGCGGTACGGCCGGTTGTTCCTCGCCGGCGACGCGGCGCATATTGTTCCGCCGACGGGGGCGAAGGGTCTGAACCTGGCGATGGCGGACGTGCGTCGACTGGCGACGGCGCTGGAGGATTTCTTCCACCGCGGTAGTGAGGCGCGGCTCGAGAAATACTCGGACCGCGGGCTCAAGCGCACCTGGCGGGCGCAGCGTTTTTCGTGGTGGATGACGTCAATGCTCCATAAGCAAGAGGGGGACAATCCGTTCGACTATCGTCGTCAGCTCGCCGAACTGGACTACCTGGTCAGCTCCCGGGCGGCGATGACCAGCCTCGCTGAGAACTACACCGGCACGCCGTTCGATTGATGGACTAGAATCCGAACGAGGACGCCATGTTCCGATCACGGAGATCACTCGGAGTCGTTGCGCTGCTGTTCGGCACCGTGCTGACAACCCACGCCTTCGTTTCACTGGGCCAGCCGGCCCCGACACAAAACCCTGTCACCCAGGGCCCGGTGGGCCCGCCGGTCGCGGCCAAGCCCCCGGTCGTTGCGGATCCCGACGGTCAAATCGTCAAATCTGAGAAGCAGACGTTCAAAATGGAGGTCGTCGCGCGCGACATCGAGACCCCCTGGGCGCTCGCGTTTCTTCCCGATGGACGACTCCTGATCACCGAACGGCCTGGCCGCCTTCGGATCGTCGAGAAGGGCAAACTGCTGCCGGAACCCGTCAAGGGAACGCCCAAGGTGTGGGAGAAGCAGGACGGCGGGCTGTTCGACGTCGAGGTGCATCCGCAGTACGCCAAGAACGGGTGGATCTATTTGTCGTACTCAGAGATCCTTCCCGGCTACGTCGCGCCGGCGACGCCCGCAGATCAGCCGACTGAGGCTGCGGCACCGCAAGGCGGCCGCGGTCGTGGCGGTCCGCCCGATCCGCCGACGATGACGGTGATTATTCGCGGCAAGATCAACAAGAACAACGAGTGGACCGATGAGAAGGTGCTCTTCCGCGCCCCGGCTGACGTCTACAGCTCGACCAACGCGCACTATGGATCGCGGTTCATCTTCGACAAGCAGAATCATCTGTTCTTCACGCTTGGCGAAAAGAACGACCCGTCGAAAGCCCAGGACCTGACGACCCCGCTCGGAAAGATTCATCGCATCAACGACGACGGGTCGGTGCCGAAGGACAACCCGTTCGTGGGAAAAGGCAACGCGGTGCCGTCGATTTGGAGCTACGGCCATCGCAACCCGCAGGGGCTGGCGTGGGATCCCGTGAGCGGCAAGCTGTGGGAGTCGGAGCATGGGCCGCAAGGCGGAGACGAAATCAACATCATCGAACCCGGGCACAACTACGGCTGGGGCGTCATCACGATGGGCAACGATCGCCGTGTAACCGAGCAGACGCATGAGGGCATGGAACAGCCAATCGTCTACTACACGCCGACGATTGCGCCGAGCGGCATGGTGTTCTACACCGGGTCGCGGTACCCCGGCTGGAAGAACGACCTGTTCGTCAGCGCGCTCGGTGGGCAGCAGCTGCGGCGCCTCGAGATCAGCGGCGACAAGGTGACGCATCAGGAGCAGGTATTCAATCAGTTCGGACGCGTGCACGACGTGATCATCGGGCCTGACGGCTACCTGTACGTCACGCTGCAGCTGCCCGGGCAGGTCTTGTCCCAGTCGACGCCAGGCATGATTGCGCGCCTGATTCCGGTGGCGCAGTAGCTCGCCGCGTATCGCCATCCTCACGACAGTGACTGACCGTCGATATCGAGCCGAGGACTGCGCCGACGTCGTTCGGCTCGAAGATGCGTTGTCAGGGACGGTGGTTTCGATCTGCCCTTCGTTTGGCAATAACGCCTTCGAGATGCGGATCAACGGCGTGGACCTGCTGTGGCGTCCGTTCGAATCGCTGGAGGAATTCAAATCCAGCGGGCAGGGGCGCGGTGGCATCCCGTTCCTCGCACCGTGGGCGAACAGGCTCGACGAACAGGCGTTCTACGCCAACGGTCGCCGATTTCCATTCGACATGGACATCGGCAATGTTCGGGGCGCCACGCCGATCCACGGTCTGCTGTTGCGAACGGATCGATGGAAGGTCGTGGACGTCTCCGAGAACGACTCGCACGCCTCGGTGACGAGCCGTCTCGAGTTCTATCGGGTGCCGATCTGGATGAAGCAGTTTCCTTTCGCCCACACGATCGACATGACGCACCGGCTGCAGGACGGCGGCCTCGACGTGACGACGACGATTCAGAATATGAGCGCGGACCCGATGCCCGTCGCGGTGGGTTTTCATCCCTTCTTCCGGCTGCCTGATTCAGGTCGCGACCGCTGGAGGGTTTCGGTCGGTGCGCGGACCCGCTGGCTGCTGTCGGATGCGAAGATCCCGACCGGAGAAACCGAACCGATCGAACGGACGTTCCCCCAGCCACGCGAGGTGCCGCTCGGGGGTTACGACCTCGATCACGTGTTTTCGGATCTGATTCGCGACGGCGACGGCCTGGCGACGATGAGCGTGTGGAGTCAGAAGCACCGCGTCGATGTCGAGGTCGGCCCCAGCTATCGCGCCGCGGTCGTGTTCGCGCCCAAGGCGACGCCGCCTCTGCCCGACGGGCGGCCGGCGCACGGCGACTTCGTCTGCCTCGAACCGATGGCGGGAATCACGGATGCCATGAATCTGGCCCATAGAGGGATTTATCGCGAATTGCAGTACATTGCAGCGGGCGAAACGTGGACCGAAACGTTTCGCATCCGCGCGAGAGGTTTTTAAGTGGCCGACAAGACTGTGCTGGATCGATTCCGTCTGGATGGAAAAGTCGCCCTGGTGACCGGCGGCGCACGCGGACTCGGCAAGACCATGGCGACGGCGCTGGCGGAAGCCGGCGCCACGATAGCCCTCGCCGGTCGCTCGAAAGAGACGTGTCAGGAAGCGGCGACCGCGATTGCGAATGCAACCGGACGCAAAGCGCTGGCCTTTGCCGCCGACGTCACGAAGCTCGCCGAGGTCGAACAACTGGCGAACGACGTCGAGCGCGACCTGGGGAAGATCGACATCCTGGTCAACAATGCCGGCATCAACATTCGAGGTCCGATCCAGCAGCTGACCGAGGCCGACTGGGACGCCGTCGTCGATACGAACCTGAAGGGGCCGTTTCTTTGTGCACGGGCGATCGGACCCCGCATGGTCACCCGCGGCTGGGGCCGGGTCATCAATCTCGGATCAGTTCTTGGCGTGATCGCGCTTCCCGGCCGCGCCCCCTACGCGTCGTCCAAGGCAGGCATCATCAACCTGACGCGTGTGCTCGCGCTCGAATGGGCCGGCACCGGCGTGACGGCGAATGCGATTTGCCCGGGCGCGTTTGCGACCGAGATGAACCGATCGCTGCTGGAAGATCCGGTGAAGTACAAGGAGTTCGTGGCGCAGATCCCGATGGGGCGATGGGGAGAGCTCGACGAGCTGACCGGCGCGGTCGTCTACCTCGCGTCCGAGGCGTCGTCGTACATGACGGGCACGCCGCTCTTCATCGACGGCGGGTGGATCGCACGGTAGAAAGTTAAAAGTTCAAAGTCAAAAGTTAAAAGTCGGGCGTTTGGGTTGCGACTAAAGGTTGACTAAGCGGACAGTCGTGTCGATTAATCGGCCCGAGCGTGAGCGAGGGCTGGCAGGCGTTGGGGGTGGGGCCCCAGCGCAAA
>Ga0207701_10000252_pt1 | contig 54871 bp, 47 predicted proteins | sample KBSSwiSSwithPhiX_FD_184294 | JGI IMG/M metagenome (GOLD analysis project Ga0207701, IMG submission 184294) | Switchgrass rhizosphere bulk soil microbial communities from Kellogg Biological Station, Michigan, USA, with PhiX - S5 (SPAdes) (version 2) | ecosystem: Environmental > Terrestrial >... | reverse complement strand
ACTAACAATTGCGGGAATTCAATATTGACAGCAGCAGGTGTTTTGGGATCATTGTTGTGGAGCACGGGAGAAACAGCAAATGCAATTAGTGTATCAACTGGCGGAACATATACTGTATCACAGACGGTGGACGGTTGTACGAGTACGTTAGCAAGTCAAATAGTAGCTCCGAAATCGATACCACTAGCTCCCGGAATATCGGTCGTCAATAATTGTGGCAGCTCTATCTTAACAGCTACTGGCGTCACGGGAACATTGTTATGGAGTACAGGAGAAACAAGCAACTACATTACGGTAACGACAGGAGGAATATATACGGTATCACAAACGGTGGATGGATGCACCAGTCTAGCAGCTCTTGCAACAGCAGCTCCCTTGATCCCGATAACGGAGGCACCTGAACTAAGTGTTGTCAATAATTGCGGCAGCTCCGTTTTAACAGCTACTGGTGTCACGGGGACATTGCTATGGAGTACAGGAGAAACAACCAACTCCATTACGGTATCGGCAACAGGAATATATTCAGCAATTCAAACAGAAAATGGCTGCAGCAGCATCGCAGCCAGCGTAACGGCAGCACCGAAATCCATTCTGCCGGCACCCGGAATATCAGTAATCAACAATTGCGAAAACTCAGTATTGACAGCAACGGATGTTACCGGATCATTATTATGGAGCACAGGGGAAACAACTAATTCCATTACGGTAGTAACACCGGGACTTTACACGGTTTCACAGGCGGCTGATGGCTGCTCAAGTGCGTTAGCAAGTCAAACAGCAACTCCGAAAGCAATTCCTACAGCTCCGGATATATCAGTAATCAATAATTGTGGCAACTCAGTATTAACAGCTACAGGCGTTACCGGATCATTATTATGGAGCACGGGCGAAACAACCAATTCTATAACGGTAACTACGGAGGGAACATATACAGTATCACAGACAGTGGATGGTTGCGCCAGTCCAAACCGCAGTGAAATTGCTTCTCCATTGATCTCAACGGTCGCACCGCCGGAAGTAAGTGTTGTAAATAATTGTGGCAGCTCAGTGTTGACAGCAACCGCCAGCGGTCCTGTATTATGGAGCACAGGGGAAACGACCAACTCGATTACAGTAATAACACCTGCAACCTATTCAGTGACTCAAACAGAAGATGGTTGCAGCAGCGCAGCTGCCAGCATAACGGCGGCACCAAAACCTATTCCACCTGTTCCGGGCTTATCGGTGACTAACAATTGCGAAAGCTCAACCTTGACGGCAACGGGAATTACCGGATCGTTGTTATGGAGCACGGGGGAAACTTCCAGTTCAATCACTGTATCAACGGCAGGAGCCTATTCAGTAACACAGGGGGCGGATGGCTGCATAAGTTTGCTGGCCAGTCAAACAGCAGCGCCGAAATCCATTCCGTCACCACCGGATATATCAGTGGTTAACAATTGCGGCAATTCCGTCTTGACGGCAACAGGAGTTTCCGGCTCGGTGTTATGGAACACGGGACAGACGACCACTTCAATTGCGGTAGCAGGTGCGGGAACATATACAGCAACGCAAACCGTCGATGGTTGTACCAGTGCATTAGCCGGCACTGTTGCGGCGCCAAAAATTATCCCCAATGCCCCTGGTGTGTTAGTGGTTAATAATTGCGGTAGTTCCATATTGACAGCAAACGGGTTTTCGGGAACATTGCTCTGGAATAACGGTTCAACGTCGTCATCAATCACGGTAACAGTGGGTGGCACCTATACGGTCACACAAGCAGTGGATGGCTGCACCAGCCCCGCCGGCGGTGGTTTGGCTGTTCCCAACCCAATTCCTGTGTTGTCAAGTAATCTTTCGGCGGTTGCAACGAGCGGTAATGCATTTAGCTATGCAGCCACAAGCACGATACCGGGAACAACATTTTCATGGAGCCGCGCAGCTGTCCCGGGAATCAGTAATCCGGCGGCAAACGGGGCAGGCAATATCAATGAAACATTGATCAACACCACGACCTCGCCAGTGAATGTTACTTATGTCTATACATTGTCCGTTAATGGTTGTACAAACACACAGAATGTAGATGTAACCGTTAATCCCATTTCGACGATCAATTGTGTGATCAATGGATCAATATCGTCCGGGTTTAATTCAACTTCAATACTTGCCGGGAGATCTATATGGTTTAGCAGTGCCATAGACAAAGGCAGCATCACGGGTGTAAATGGAACAATTATTTTTACTATTACCAATAGCAAGATTACATTTACCTCAAACGGTCAGCAATATGTACTCAATGTGCCCGACTCAAGGATTCGCTTCGACGCAGCGGTAACAACCGCCACCACTCAGTTTATCAATAATAAGTGGGAAACAGCCGTACCACGGGCTTACAATGGTTATGTTTTCATGGGTGGCTTAAGTTACCAGGTGTTAACCAGTTTGCCCGGAAATATTTCAAATGTTACATGGACCGCGAAAATAAGTATTGACAAAGCTGGCATGAGGCCCACCTGGAAATGGGCAGCTGCTGTTTATTCCAGTTTTGCGGGTCATTCAGGACTAAATGTAAAACCAAAGAATGGAAAAGATCAGAACCCATATTCAAATAATGATGATGCCGGTACACCGGAAAATTATAAATCATTCGTGGTTGCAGGTGCCAAAGGTACCGGCGGAACAAATTATATAGGCAGCTATAGCACTACAAACTCTGCGACATGTTCCACTGTTGGTCAAAGGTCAACAGAGCGGGCGATTAGTGAACATTTAATCGTGAAAGAGATACCGGGATTGACTATTGAGTCACCGGGCAGTGAAAAACTGAATGCTGTTGCCCTGCCGAATCCGAGTAATTCTTCCTTTACTCTTATATTATCCGGGCAGAGGAAAAACCTGGTTTCGGTCAAAGTAATGGATATTTCCGGACGGGTCCTGGAAAGATATGACAGGGTTTTACCAAACACCCGGTTGCGGTTGGGTCAGCGGCTGGCAGCCGGCTCGTATTTTATTGAAATTACGCAGGGTAATCGGAAAAAAACGATCAGCGTCATTAAGGTCAACTAATAACAAATGCCGGCACTAATTTGAGCCGGCATTTAAAACATAATCTGTCAGGGTTATTGAACTACCAGCCTGAATCCATTTCCGTGTATATTGACGATCTCGATCTTTGGATCATCTTTCAGGTATTTTCTGAGTTTTGCAATATATACATCCATGCTTCGCCCGTTGAAATAGGTATCGCTGCCCCAGATCTTTTTTAAAGCCTGGTCCCTTGGCAATAGATCATTCAGGTGTTCAGCAAGCATCTTCAGCAATTCATTTTCCTTTGGTGACAGTGTTTGCGTCACACCGTTATGCGAAAGCTGGCGAAGTTTCGGATTAAAATGGTAGCTGGATAAGTCGAATTCCTTATTTTCACTTTCCTTGTTTATTTCCTCGTTACGCTTCAGAATCGCTTTTATTTTCAGCATCAATACTTCACTGTCGAAAGGTTTTGTAATATAATCATCGGCGCCAAGCTTATATCCCTGGATAATATCTTCTTTCATTGTTTTTGCGCTCAGGAAGAAAAGCGGAATATCAGGGTCGACGTCTCTTATTTCCTCTGCCAGTGTAAAACCGTCCATGTTCGGCATCATTACATCCAGCAGGCAAAGTTCAAATTTTTCGCGCTGAAAGGCTGCCAGGCCCAGCCGGCCATCCCTCTCGAGGGTAACATCGTAGTCGTTGAGTTCAAGGTAGTTCTTAAGCACGCTTCCCAGATTCGGATCATCTTCACACAATAAGATTTTCGGTTTCTTTCCTTCCATAGTTATTATTTTAGATTTGTTAGACGTACAAATAAAATTAAATCATTTACCAAACATGGCCGCAGGTAACTAATATTTTGTTAAGAGTAAAGTCAGGGCAGCTATTTGCAACCATTTTCTATTTTTGTTGTTCAATTGTAATTATGGCAATGCATATTACGCCCGATTACCGGTTAAAAAAGCTCATCGTTATTGGTGACAGGCTCTTGATAAAACCTGCCAAGCCGCATGAACAGACGGCCAGCGGTCTCTATTTGCCACCCGGTGTCCAGGAGAAGGAAAAAGTGCAGCAAGGTTACGTGATTAAAACCGGTCCCGGCTATGCTATTCCAATGCCCGTGGAAGACGAGTCATGGAAGGGTGAGGAGGAAACCGTGAAATACGTGCCGTTGCAGGCGAAAGAGGGTGACCTGGCTATTTTCCTGCTCAGCGGAGCAACCGAAGTGATGTACGAAAACGAAAAATATTTTATCGTTCCTCAAAGTGCCGTACTCATGCTTGAAAGAGAAGAGGATCTTTAATCATTTACTATCCTGATTGTTTTCTTTTGTCATAACTTTTCCATCAAATAATCGATACGATGGCAGATAATGATAAGTTTTTGAAGGCTGTTAATGATGGCTATTCATTTAAGGGAGATAATTTCAAGATCGGGTGTGCCATGCTTAATGGAGAGGTGGTTAGTGCAGCCGATGTTTTAATTCCATTTAAAACTATGAATCGCCATGGGCTGATAGCGGGAGCAACGGGCACTGGTAAAACTAAAACGTTGCAGGTGCTGGCCGAGGCACTTAGTGACGCAAGCGTGCCTGTGCTGTTGATGGATGTTAAAGGAGACCTGAGCGGAATTGCAGCAAAGGGTGTGTCAAATGATAAAATAAAAGAGCGATACCAGAAATTAAATCTCGAATACAAGCCCGCAGCCTTTCCTGTCGATCTGCTTACTCTCAGCAATCAAAAGGGCGTTCGGCTCAGGGCTACTGTGAGTGAATTTGGGCCGGTATTGCTCTCAAAAATCCTGGGATTAAATGATACCCAGGCTGGTTTCGTGGCAATGATCTTTAAATATTGCGATGATAACAAGATGCCCTTGCTCGACCTGAAAGATTTTACTAAGGTATTGCAATACATAAGTGATGAAGGAAAATCCGGGATGGAAAAAACCTATGGAAAGATCTCAACTACGTCTACCGGAACAATTTTGCGAAAAGTTATAGAGCTGCAACAACAGGGAGCGGACGTATTTTTTGGTGAAAAAAGTTTTGAAATAGACGATCTGATGCGCATCGGCGATGACGGCCGCGGCATCATTTCGATAGTACGGGTGACCGATTTGCAGGACCGGCCAAAGCTTTTTTCAACTTTTATGCTCCAATTGCTTGCAGAGCTATATGCTACCTGCCCGGAAGAGGGAGATCTTGATAAGCCTAAGCTTGTGTTATTCATAGACGAGGCCCATTTAATATTCCAGGAGGCCAGTGATGCGTTATTGCAACAGATCGAGACAATCATCAAATTAATACGGTCCAAGGGAATTGGGATTTATTTCTGTACGCAAAACCCGATGGATGTCCCGGCTTCAGTGCTGGCCCAGCTGGGTTTGAAAGTGCAGCATGCGTTAAGAGCTTTTACTGCAGCCGATCGAAAAGTGATAAAACAGGCAGCGGAAAATTATCCGGAAACAGAATTTTACAAAACGGAGGATTTAATTACACAGTTAGGTATAGGGGAAGCATTAGTAACCGTTTTAAATGAACGAGGTATTCCAACTCCGTTGGTCCAATGCATGTTGTGTTCTCCCCGTAGTCGTATGGATATATTGACTGATTCAGAAATTGATGGCATTGTGCAGCGTTCGAAAATTGCAGCAAAATATAACCAGGTTATAGACAACCAGAGCGCATATGAAATACTTACGGAGAAATTGAATGAAGCAGCTGAAAAGACAGAGGAATTAAAAAAGCAAAGGGAGGAAGAAAAGGAAAGCCGGACAACCGGAAAACACGAAAAGGGTTTTTTTGATGACCCTGTTGTGAAAAGTATGACAAGGACCGCAGGTAATACAATCGTCAGATCATTATTAGGTGCATTGGGGCTTGGAGGAAGATCCAGGAGGAGGAGTATATTTTGATTTTATGAATGTCCTCGATAGAGGTTTATGATATTCTTTTGAAAATCATAGAATCTTCTTTCTTCCTTCTGTTATTGACGGTTGGTTATTCGTGTTCAGGTGAGGCTGGACAAGATCTAAAAAAACCACGGTAGTATCGGTGCAGCATAGAATTTAGTTGCTGATAGATGGTGAAAAAGTCATCAGCACGTTTTCCGCAAAATGTATACTTTTAACAAGGCGAAACCACATGCCGGCACAGATGAAATCCGTTTTTATCACCGGGGCCACCGGTTACATGGGAAAGAGACTGGTAAAGGCATTACTTAAAGATAGATATCGTGTGATAGCCTTAACCAGGAAGGGAAGCGAACATAAATTACCTGCCGGCACCGAGATAGTAATTGCCAATCCCTTCGATTCCCGGACGTTTCAGCATTCAATTCCCCAAGACAGCGTATTTGTACAATTATTAGGAGTGTCGAAACCCTCACCGGCGAAAGCGCAACAGTTTAAAGAAGTAGATCTCCGAAGTGTGAAGGCGTCAGCGGATGCGGCTTCACTTGCACACGTTTCCCAATTCATTTATGTAAGCGTGGCAATGGCACCTTCCCGAATAATGCGCGCATACCAGCAGGTAAGACAGGAAGGTGAAGAATATTGTTTGATTCAAAAACTCAACTGCACATTTGTGCGGCCCTGGTATGTTCTTGGCCCCGGTCACTGGTGGCCAATAATATTATTACCATTTTATGGTTTGGCGGAACTTGTTCCCTCGTGGAGAAAAGCGGCAAGAGCAAAAAGCCTGGTGACCATCCGGCAAATGCTTCATACCCTGCTAGACGCCATTCGAAATGAACCCGCACCTCTAAAGATTTATGAGATCGCGGATATACGCAATGTTCCATCAAAAAAATCCGAACAACTGAAAACTACCAGGATAAGGCCTTCGTATCTATAGCGATTTGGACAAAAAAGCCGGAAAGGATCAGATCTCAGTTGCTACCCTACAGGATTTCCAATATTTATTCAACTAAAAAATTATTCAACATGAAAAGAACCACCCTTTTTTTAATTACAGCTTTAGGTGTTGCCATTTCTTCGTGTAACAATGCAGCAAAAAAAGACGAAGCAAAAGGCGAAGCGACTGTATCGGCTGTCGAAAGCAAACAGGAGCGCAACAAGAAAGTAATTATGGCCAGTATGGAAAGTTTCATGAAGGGAGACATAGACGGCGCTTTTAAGGATGCGGCCCCTGGATTTGTTGACTACGCGGACGGTACCATGCCACCGCTCAAAAACGTTGATAGTTTAAAGAGCTTCATTAAAATGTTCGAGGCCTCGGTTACGGATTATAAAGGAGAGAACCTGAAATATTATACCGACGGTGATTATGTGCTCGTTCATGCAGATTGGGGCGGTGTATTTAAAAATGATTTTATGGGCATAAAAGCAAGCGGCAAACCTATAAAATTTAAAGATGTTGATATTTTTAAATTGAATGATGAAGGCAAAATTGTAGAACATTATGCAGTTCAGAATTTGCAGGCCATTTTAATGACATCCAAATAATCACTATTAAAAAACAAAAAATCAATTTTATGAGTACACTAACTTCTGTCGACAATGCGACTGCGGTCGCAAAAATGTACGACGCATTCGGAAAAGGAGATATCAATTATATTATGGACCATGTTGCTGATAATTGTAAATGGATTGGCGCAGGTGAAGGGTCACTTTCTCAAGGTGGAGTTTACAAAGGGAAGGATGCTGTCAATTTTTTTAAAAAAGTAAATGAGACCACTGAGTTTAACGCCTTCAACCCGATTGCTATTCACAATATCGATGATCATGAAGTGGTGGCTTTTGGAAATATGACCGGCACTTCAAGAGCAACCGGCAAAAAGTCATCTTCCGACTGGACCATGCATTTCAAGTTTGATGACAGCGGCAAGGTGGTTTACTTCCAGGACTTTTTTGACACGGCCGCAGCATATTTAGCGCAACAACCATAGCGTTTAATAACGATCAGCTATTCTGGTAATGGAGGTTTCACTCTCCTTTATATTAATTCACGATTAAATTTTCAGTTATGAGTAAAGTTGTTGTTCTTTTCGAATTCGCTGGAATGACTTCGAAAGATTATGATGCAATTTGTGATGATCTGAAATCAAGAAACAAATTGCTCAACGAAAACAGGCCTGCACACGTTGCCTTTGAAAAAGAAGGAAAATTCTGTGTCGTTGATGTATGGAATTCCTCAGAAGCTTTGCAGGAATTTGTGGAAACCGGGTTGAAACCGGCATTTGCAAAGCTTAATCTTAATCCGCCTGCGCCGTCAGTATTGCCTGTTTATAATTGGTTGGGTGTTGCGGAAGAGGTTATTTCAGCCTGATCCAGCCGCTGCTATCCATTTCAATTTTATTCTCAGCCTGGAGAAAGTCAATCACTTTCCAGGCTTTTTCTTTTCTTATTCCAGCCAACTCCTGGAGAAGTTCTTTGATGTTTAATTGTTTTCTTCGGGTAATATTGAGAATGCTGGTGTGTATCTTATCGAATTCTTCGTTAGTCAATCGTACCGCTTTTTGACGAAGGCAGTTGTCACATATTCCACAGGCTCTCACTTTATCATCGCCAAAATAAGAACCAATGAACCGGCCGCGGCAGCTTCTCTCTTCGCCAGTATAAGCGATCATCCGTTTAGCGCGTCGCTGAAACTTTTCTTTCCGCTCATTGTAAGCTGCTATATTGATTCGTAATTCTTCACTTTTTATCCGGTTAACGGGAAAGAAAATTTGCGGCTTATCCTTCCTGGGAGCATATTCAATGATGCCTGCAGCATCCAGCTCTTGTAATTGAACCTTTACCTGTTCAACATCAGCTTTCATTAATTGTGCAATCATCATTTCGGAAATAAAGGAAGGATGGTCAAATATCCCTTCATACGATCTTAACAATGCCTTGATCAGGGGCTCCAACCGTGGCTGGTTTTTTTCAAACTCATATAAATAATCCTTTCGGGCGGTGAACTGAACAGTGGCCGGAACAAAGACCTGCTCATTAAATGAAAGTTTGTCTTCCTGTTCAAGCGTTTTTAATGCATATAATGTTGTATTGCCGTCGAGCTTAAACTTTTTTATAAAATCGCCGATATCAAACTCACAATATTCACCTGCTCCTGAGCCGGCCGGGATTTGAAGGTAATTAGCAACGGCCTGGTAAACTTTCCTTATCTCCTCCTGTGGTGGAAAACGACGCGCAGTCAATTCTTCTATTTCGAGGAGATCCTGGTCATCATACAACAAAACTGCATACGCAATCTTACCGTCTCTTCCTGCCCGTCCTGCTTCCTGGTAGTAATTTTCGAGGCAATCCGGGACATCGGCATGTATCACAAATCGTACGTTAGGTTTGTCAATGCCCATTCCGAAAGCATTGGTGCAGACGATCACCCTAACGCCGTCATTAATCCATGCTTCCTGTTTGTCATTGCGTTCTTGCTGGCTCAAGCCTGCATGATAATAATCGCTGGAAATTTTTTGAAGGCGCAAAAGTTCGCTGATCTCCTTGCATCGCCGGCGACTTTTGCAGTAAACGATTCCGCTTCCGGGAACCTTTTTGAGGATTTCAATGATTTTGTTGATTTTTGAATCAACCCTGAATACACTGTACGATAGGTTAGCTCTTTCAAACGATTGACGAAAAATAGTTTGTTGGTCAAACAAGAGCTTTGCACAAATATCACTTTGAACCTCTGGGGTGGCAGAAGCCGTCAAAGCCAATATGCTAACATCTTTTATTTCGTTTTTTAGTGCTGCAATTCGCAAATACGGCGGACGAAAATCGTATCCCCACTGTGAAATGCAATGCGCCTCATCCACCGCTATCAAATTGATGTGCATGCCAGGCAGATACTCTTTAAATAACGCAGTTTCCAGCCTTTCGGGGGATACATAAAGAAACTTGCAATTGCTTTCGCTAACGAGTTTCAGTGTATTGATCACTTCTTTACGGCTCATACCTGAATAAATCGCGAAAGCCGTAATGTTTTTTTTCCGGAGATTCTGAACCTGGTCCTTCATCAGAGCGATAAGAGGTGAAATCACGAGACAGGTTCCTTCTTTCACCATGGCCGGCACCTGGTAGCAAAGTGACTTGCCTCCACCGGTAGGCATTATGGCTAATGTATCTTTTCCATTCAGAACTGAATTGATAATCTCTTCCTGAAGCGGACGAAAGGAATCGAAGGCCCAATATTGTTTTAGAATATCGTGAGTCGTGAGTCGTGAGCCATTTCTCGTTGATCTGGATAGCATTCGTTAAATGAGTTTTGAAATCATTTGAAAACACCGGATCATCAAGCTACCTAATTCAGCTAACTTTTCCTTTGATGTATAATCTAGCGAAACTGCAATATCAAGAGCAGCGTCAACTTCTACAATTGAACCTCTTGCTATCTCATAGTATCTCTTTCTTTCCTTTTCGGATTTTCTTGAGCAACCCTCAGCAACGTTTAAATGGACTGAAAGTGCTGCTCTTCTCACTTGCGAGGTCATCGCAAATCTTTCTTCCTGCGGAAACGATTTGGTTTCTTTATAACAAACAAGCACAAATTGCTTAGCCGCCTGAAATACATCGAGCTTGGTATGGGCTAATTCCAGGAACATAATTTCGATTTTCCCGAAGCTAACAAAATTGAATGAGGTTGTCACGACTCACGGCTCACGATTCACGCTTATTCCACCTTCTTTACAAACAACCTTCCGGAGTTAATAGCCAACACCACATCGCTCAATCCCATCACCAGCGCTGCAAAACCCGGCTTCAGAAATCCCAGGGCTGCAATTGGGATAGCGATAATGTTGTACGCAAATGCCCAGAATAGGTTTTGCTTGATGGTAAGAAATGTATGCCTGCCAAGGCCAATGGCCATCGGAAGTCTTTTCAAGCCCTGGTTCATTAAAACTACCTGCGCGGTTTGCATGGCTAACTGCGATGCGTCGCTCATCGAAATTCCAATAGCCGCTTTGGCAAGTGCCGGCGCATCGTTGATGCCATCGCCAACCATCACTGTCGGTGCTATGGAATTTAGCTCAGCTATTTTTGCCAGCTTTTGTTCGGGTGTTTGTTCTGCAATAACTATGTCGATGCCCAGCTGATTGCCAAGCTGCTTTGTTTTAGCATACCGGTCACCGCTAAGCAAAATTGTTTTAATGCCCTTGCTGTGCAAATAATTCACAACGGCATTCGCCTCCGGTCTTACCTCATCTTCTACATCTATCCACCCAATCAAATCCTGATTTTTGACGACATAAATATTATGCGTGTCGTCCTTCGTGTATGCTTCGGCTATTTTATAAGAACCGGCATAGTAAATATTGCCTTCTGCGTCTTCTGCTTTCATCCCCAATCCCTTTATTTCTTCTATTACTTTCCATCGTATTTCATTATTCGTCTTCCATGATTCTGTGATGCTTCGTGCAATGGGATGAAGCGAATATTTTTCAATATTGTAAACCAGTTTTTTAAAATCCTGTACTTCGCCTGTAAAAAATTTAAAATCGGCGACTATGAATTTCCCCGTGGTTAACGTTCCTGTTTTGTCAAAAACAACCTGTTTGATATTTTTAAATAGCTCAAGACTGGTGGCATTGCGGAACAGTATTCCATTTTTTGCTCCGCGTCCAAGACCAACGGCAATTGCGGCCGGTGTAGCAAGACCCATAGCGCAGGGACACGCAATCACCAATACGGCAATGGCACGCATGAGTGCCGGAGTAAAATCATGCAGCATGGTCCAATTAACTATCAGCGTAATCAAACTAATGCCAATCACCACCGGAACAAACACAGCGCTGATTTTATCAGCGAGCTGCTGAACGGGCGGCTTTTCTCCCTGGGCCTGTTTTACAAGGTTTATAATTCGTGCCAAAACGGTATCGTTGCCCGAAGCAGTTACGTAAGCCTTAATGGTCCCGTTTTCAACGATGCTTCCACCAATGAGCTTATCTTTCCCGACCTTATGCACGGGTATGCTTTCACCCGTAATGATTGCTTCATTTACATCGGATTCCCCCCAAAGAACCTTACAGTCGGCCGGCACTTGTTCGCCCGTTTTGATTAATACCAGGTCCCCGGATTTGAGCTGATCGCTTTCAACGGGAAATATTTGTTCGCGGTGTTGATCATCGAAGGCAATCATGTTTGCCATCACTTTTTGCGACCGCGCCAATTTGTTCAAAGCTCTTTGCGTGGATTGAACCGATGCGTCTTCCATATAATTGCCCAGGAATACCAGGGTAAGAATGGTGGCGGTCGTTTCATAAAACATATAATCTGCAGCCTGTCCGGTTAGAGTGCCATATAAACTATATACAAAAGAAGCTACCGCGCCCATTGCAATCAGTACGTTCATATTGGGCAAGCCGTTTCTCAGGCTTTTCCACGCACTTCTGCCAAAAAAACTCATGCCAACTATAAATACCGGAAGCGTCAGCGCGAGCTGAATCCACGGGTTCATCAACCAATGAATGTGAACGCCGGGAATCATATGCAGCATCAATAGTGCTGTGAAAGGCAAACAAAACCAAAATCGATGGAGATGCGTGGAAAGAATTGGTTTGCGGGCCAATTCAACCGCTTGCTGGTTGGCAACTTTATATCCAAGGTCATTGATGCCACTTGCCAGCTCCTGCGTCCCGGCGTGTCCGTTCATATCAAAACTCACATCACCTGTTGCAAAATTTACCTTCACGTCCTGCATTCCTTTTTTTTCAAGGTAACGCCGGATGGTAAGCGCGCAACTGGAACAATCCATGCCATCTACTTTCCATTGAATCTTTTCCATATAGTTACTTATAGTATAACAAATGGCGGGCAATCTTGTTGCAAATTTACCATCGGAGAGCCAGGGCTGATAGCTACCCGCAACATAAGTTCACAACCTCGTTGCTAAAATGGCATTAAACCCACGCGAAGACCTAAAACCGCGCTGGTTAAGGCGAGTTATAGTTCCGGGCATTTACATTTGCCCAATGGAATTCTACTTCACCCTTGATAATATCAAAGAAATTGCAACCCTGTTTTGGAAACATGTTGGTGATGTCCGTGTGTTTGCCTTTCATGGTAATATGGGCAGCGGTAAAACAACATTTATCCATGCTCTTTGTGACGTCAAAGGCGTGACTGACCCGGTTGGGAGTCCAACTTTCTCTATCATTAATGAGTATGTATTCAATGACGAAACCGGCGAAAAAAAAATATTTCACATTGATCTTTACCGGTTGAAGGATAGAGAAGAAGCTGTCCAGGCAGGTGTGGAAGACTGTTTGTACAGTGATCATATCAGCTTTGTTGAATGGCCCGAACGGGCGCCCGGCATCTTCCCCGAACAAACAATTCACGTGCATATAGATATTGCCGATTCGCCAAACCGAAAACTCAGAATAGAAAGGAATTAAGTACTTTTGAAATTAGCCGATTACTACTCTCAACCAACTCCATGAGCCAGCAAAAACCCAAGATAAGTACGTCTTTTAGCTACGAGACTTTAGAAGAAACTTTAGATATCCGGCCGAAGGCAGAAGGGATGGTGATTGGTATTCCGAAAGAAACTGCATTCCAGGAAAACCGGATTGCGCTAACTCCCGACGCCATAAGTGTATTAGTAAGTAATGGTCACCAGGTGGTAATTGAGCACAATGCCGGCGATGCTTCACACTACCGCGATAAAGACTATAGCGAAGCTGGGGCGAAAATCGTTTATGATAGGGCGGAAGTGTATAAAGCCCCGGTACTGGTCAAGAGTGCACCGGTAATTGAAGACGATCTTCCCCTTTTACAAATGAGCCAGGTGATCATTTCACCGATTCATCTTTCGGTATTAAAAGCAGAGATCCTGGAAAAGATGATGGAAAAAAGGATCACCGCGATTTCTTTCGAGAATCTGAAGGACGACAGTGACTCTTATCCCATCGTTCGCAGCATGAGCGAAATTGCCGGAAGTGCCGTGATGTTGATTGCCGCGCAATACCTGGGTTCAGCAAATCACGGGAAAGGAGTGTTGCTTGGTGGGATTTCAGGGATTGCGCCCACGAAAGTCATAATCCTTGGTGCCGGCATTGTTGGTGAATATGCGGCGAGAGCCGCATTGGCCCTTGGGGCATCGGTGAAGGTTTTTGATAACAGCGTATACCGTTTAAAGCGATTGCAAAATAATATCGGTCATCGCTTATGGACCTCGGTAGTAGAACCAAGAATGCTTGCCAAACAACTAAAGACATGTGAAGTTGCCGTCGGAGCCATCGGTTCGCAAACCGGCAGAACCCCTATGGTGGTTACCGAAGAAATGGTAAGCAATATGCGGCCAGGATCTGTGATCATCGATGTCAGCATTGATCGCGGAGGTTGCTTTGAAACCTCTGAAATCACATCGCATGAACACCCTATATTCATGAAGTATGGTGTGATTCATTATTGCGTTCCGAACATACCTTCCGGTTTTGCACGAACTGCTTCCCAGGCAATCAGTAATGTACTTATGCCGTTATTGCTCGAAGCAGGAGAGGAAGGTGGCTTTGAAAAATTAGTATGGCACCAGGTGCATTTGCGCAGCGGCATTTACCTCTTCAAAGGTTCATTGACCAACTTCTATTTAAGCGAACGATTCGATCTCAAATTTACCGACCTCAACCTGTTAATCGCAAGCCAGCGGTAATCAAAAAATAATTAGTGCAGACATCTTTTCGCTGAGCTAAAGTTCGATTAGAATAGTTGCTTAATTCTTTTTTCGTTTACCAGGATCTCAGTTTTTTTGTTTTTCCAGTCATAAATCACGACTGTATTTTCCGGATCCTCCGTTACATATGCAAACATGCCTGCAACCGGGCTGTATTTTGGATGATAATTATTTATTCCTTCCAATTTTTCTTTTTTCCCACTGTCAATTCTCATCGTCATTATCGTTTCAGGTGATTGCGTATAAAAAATGGTTCGTTCGTCGATCCAGGAAGGAAAGTAGTTATGAGTTGTAGTATCCCTGGTGACATTGGTGTGAAAGCTCCCCTGGTCATCTGTTAGCCAGATCTGGTCATGATCATCTCCTTTTTCAAGATAATACGCAATTTTCTCGCTGTCGGGACACCAGGCTGGACTGTAACTCTTGTACTCATCGCTGTGCGTGACTTCTGTTATCGATCTTGTTACAAGGTTTAATACACAGATATCCACTGCAGCATCCTTTTTGTCGCGCTGGCGTGAGATGTTGTAAACAATTTTTTTTCCGTCAGGTGACCAGGACAAAGCATTTTTCTTCGTGGTATCAGATGCAAGTCGTGACTGTTGTCTTTTTTCAATATCGTATAAATAAATATCGGACGATCTTTTATCGTCCCGTTTCAGGAATGCGATCGTCTTACCATCGGGTGAGGGTGCAAGATTGCTCCCGTTGTCAAACAATTCAAGAATCCTTCCTGTTGCAAACACATAACGGAAAACCTTGGAAAAAAAAGGTGCATTTTCGTCGTGCTTGTGAAATTTCACAACAGCAAAGAGAAGTGATCTGCCATCGGGCATCCATGTCACAGAGGTTACCCGATTGGAATAGTTAGTATCCGAAACTTGTTTTTGGCCATATACTGAGATCGCTGTCGCCAACGGTAAAATAAAGGCAATGAAGCGCGCCGTTACTATTTTACCAGGTACTTGCATTGTAATTCTTCAATTATTTGTGCATCAATCCAGCCTTATGAAAATCGAGGCCATCAAAAATTTGCACTTTTAATTATAGTTTCATGAATGGCAAGGTGCGGGAAATCAATTGTTTTACCAACGCCATATTTTTCACAAAGCAACCAAATATCAATGATTCTGAAGTACACGATAGTCACCTTTTGACAAAAGGGATGATTTTGGTGATATACCGGCTATTTAGCGACCCTTACCTGCCATATCGGGTTTTTGTTTCGCTACGAAGAAATGAGTATGAGAATCGTAACGAGAATGTTATTTGTAGTCAGATATCGCAAGCCTTTCACTGCAAAAGCTATATTCCACCTCATCATTACTGCTGACTACAACCAATCGCTCTTTGCAATGATCTGCAATCAGCCGGTGATACAATTCAACGCCTTCGGCGTCAAGGTTTGTGCATGGCTCGTCGAGCAGCACAATAGACGTATCGGAAAAAATGCATTGCCCCAGCTTTACTCTTTGCTTCATGCCGGATGAATAATAACGAATTTGTTTATGGGCAGCCCTTTCTAAATTTAGAATGGAAATAATTCGTACGACATCGAAGCCCGGTAAAAACCGTTTGAATTCCCTGTGAAAATCCAGGAACTCGTGTAACGTCATTTCTTCAACCACTTCGAGATATGGAGCACAAATTGAGATATGGTTGTACACCTGCTCGTTTGCCAATGGCCTGTTGTCAATCGCCCATTGACACAGTCCTTCGTTAAAGTGCATTGAACCACTAAGTATCTGCAGTAATGTTGATTTGCCCGAACCGTTTGGACCGGTGATTGCGTAGGACCTGCCTTGTTCAAATTGATAAGTAAAATGACGGAATATCCATTCCCGGTTGAAGCGTTTTCCGGCATCAGTTAGGGATATCTTCATCGCCGTTGCCTTTAGTAAAACGTTTGATGATGCCCCGGCTGCTTTCGCGGATAAATGTGACAATTTCATCCCGTTCATCCGTGGCAGGAAATTCTTCCTCCAGGAACTCCAATGCCTGCGAAGTGTTCAGGCCTTTGTTGTAAAGAATCCGATAAATATCAAGGATGTGATTGATCTTTTCAACGGTAAAACCGCGTCGTTTTAACCCAACCGAATTTACACCCGCATAGCTCAGCGGTTGACGGGCGGCTTTGATATAAGGGGGAACGTCCTTGCCTACAAGAGATCCGCCAGAAATGAACGCGTGTGCCCCGACCTGAACAAACTGGTGAATGGCACATACACCACCCAGGCCAACCCAGTCACCCAGAACCACATGACCCGCCAACTGGGAATTATTGCTGATCGTGCAGTTATTTCCGATAATGCAATCATGCCCTACGTGGCTGTAAGCCAATATCCAGCAATTGTTTCCTACAATTGTCTTCATCCTGTCCGATGTACCCCGGTGAATGGTTACGAACTCCCTTATAGTACAGTTATCACCGATCTCAACGGTCGTTCGCTCGCCGTCAAATTTCCGGTCCTGGGGAATGGCTCCCAATACCGCACCCGGAAAAATCCTGCAGTTCTTACCGATCCTCGCGCCCTCCATAATGGTGACGTTTGAGCCGATCCATGTGCCCTCCCCAATCTCCACGTCCTGGTGTATAACTGTAAAAGGATCAACCTTTACATTAGTCGCAAGCTTGGCATTTGGATGAATATATGTATGCGGATGGATCATTCAGTAACGATACAAAAAAACCTCCGCCCAGGAGGAGACCGTGCAAAGGTAATTGTTACCGCCAAAAAAGGACCTTTTTTTAAATTATCGGACAAATCTTGCTTTTTGTCAATTCGCCATGTTGAAAATCAGTGGCTCGCCTTTAAATTTGCACGACATGTTTAATCCTCCGGATATTCTAACACTGGCTTACAAGCATGCCCCTATGCAGGAGCAACTTGAGCTTTTGTATGAAAAAGAGCAGCAAATGCCCGGTTCAGTACACTACTCCATACGGCGATATAGCCGGCTTTCCCAGTGGAATTTGGAGGACACCGGCATGATGGTTTATTATTACGAAAAAAATGATCCGCGTAAGAATTACCTGGAATTGAAATTCTGCGTATCCGGTAACATGTATTGCCGGCAAAAAGAAACAGAATGTGACATGTGCCGCGCCGGCCTGTCGAAGAACTGTTCTGACCGATCGGAGTCGATGGATGTGCTGGGATTTAGATTTTCGCCGGCACTTTTGTCCCAATTTGTAAAACCGCGCGCAGCCAATCAAACCCTGAGCGAAGAAATTCTGAATTTCAAAAGGCAATCTTCATTTACCAAAATTCTCCCGCTTTGTAGCAAGACAAGGTTGGTGCTTGAGTCATTATTGAATCATAATTACACGGATAGCCTTGAGAATATTTACATCAACGCCCAAATGCAGATGCTTTTGCTGTATAGCATGGATTGCATGATCGGTGACAAAGAAATTGATGTGATCAATTGTAAATTCCTGGCCAATGAAGCGGACAGGGAAAAAGTAACGAAGGCGCGGGAAATATTGATTCAGCAGATCGGCGAGCCGATCACGATTAAAGAACTTAGCCGCAAAGTGGCGATGAACGAATGTTATCTCAAAAAAGGCTTCAAAGAAATGTTTGGGACAACGATTTTTGATTTTTACCAGAGCCAGCGCATGGAGCACGCCCGGTTTCTCTTATATGAAAAAGGCCTAAGTGTTACTGAAGTTTCATTGCTGTTAGGCTATTCCTCTATTTCGCATTTTTCTACTGCATTCAAAAAACATACAGGTTTGAAACCTTGTGAGCTCTTGTTTAGGTGAACCCAATTTTGCAATCGCTCTAATATCCAGAATCCTGCTTCGTGCTCCGCACTCGCAGTGACCAGTATCCAGTATCTAGTATCTAGAATCCAGTATCCAGTGACTACTCCCCGCTCGGCACCGGTGGCGGTCCATCCGGCAATATCGCTTTCCAAACTTCCTTTCCTTTTCGCTGCTCAAATTCTTTGCGTATATCCTGTCTTAGTTTTTCATCCTGGAACAGGTCAACTATTGTAGTGCCAAGGGCCTTTGCGGCGAATAGCATTCCTTTGTGTCCAATGCTCATTCCACCACACGCAACAACAACCCATGAATGCCATGGCGCTTCAAAGGGCGCAGTAGTCGCCATTAAAGTTATTTCCGGAACGATATAGCTGATGTCACCCACATCGGTAGATCCACCCGGCGGATCTTCCTTAGTTTTTTCAAGTGGCTTAATTTTACCGTTTATTCCTTTTGCTTCACCTCCATATTCTTTCATGATATTATTTGCAAAATCAAGCTCATCATTGGTATACGTTATCGGGCCGATCATTTCCATATTTGCGTGCAACGCCCTGGCGCCCGCTTCATTGACCAACAATTCATACAAACCATTATTCAACCTGATATTGTATTCTACGCCCGCCATCAACGCCGCTCCTTTTGCTATGTCCCTCATTCTTTTGTCAACCACTTCTACACCGTTTCGTTTTGTGTCGCGGATCCAAAGCCAAACGGTTGCTGTGTCCGGAATGACGTTGGGCACATTGCCTGCATCGCGATATACATAGTGAAGGCGTACGCTCGGTTTTACATGTTCCCTCAGGAAATTAATACCGGTCGTAAAAAGCTCTGCCGCATCCAACGCACTGCGGCCGTTCCAGGGATCAAATGCAGCGTGTGCGCTTTTACCTTTGAATGAAATATTGTAATCAATGATGGCCTGTGAACTTTGCATGTTGGCTTTATTCTCATAATCAGGATGCCAGTCAAGACAAACGTCAAGATCATTGAATAGGCCCTCTTTGGCCATCCACACCTTGCCTGCAAGGTCTTCTTCTGCCGGTGTGCCGTAAAAGCGAACGGTTCCTTTTAATTTACCCGCTGCAATTAATTCTTTGATGGCTATAGCAGCTCCCAGGCTTCCCGCACCAAAAAGGTTATGTCCGCAGCCATGACCCGGTTTGCCTTCACGTAAAGGTTCTTTTCGTGGTATAGCTTTTTGTGATAAGCCCGGTAACGCATCAAACTCACCGATTACTCCGATGATCGGTCTTCCCGAACCGAATTCAGCGATAAAGGCAGTCGGGATTTTTGCAACTCCGCGGCTAACTTTCATTCCCTGTGCTTCTGCATAATCTGCAAGCACAGCAGATGATTGTTTTTCCCGCATGGCTGTTTCGGCATATGTCCAGATTTTATCGCTTAGCGCTATCAATTCCTTTTCGTGTTTTTGTACGGATGCCAATACGAACTGCTTTTCCGCGTTTGGAGGCAGGACGGATTTTTTTTGCGCGGCAATGGAAGAAACTATTAACAGGCAAAGAGGTAGAGAAAGAATTCTTTTTATGTAACAATTCATGGTGCAGGTAGTAATTAATCAAGGAAGTTAGGGCATAAATGAAGACGGGATGATAGCAGCCCGCATTTTATTGCAAATAATCATTGTGAAAATCTCCTTGACACCCGGCAATCGAAGCCTGTAACCCTTACTCAAAGTTCAATTTTGAATGAACTATTCCGAATTCTAGTAATTGAAAATTGAACATTGGTCGTTGTCCGAAGCACCCATTCGGAGAAAGATGAGCATTTTTAAATCACCCCTTTCTTTTTCTCATTTCTGCCGCTCCCCGCTACATCATGATATCCCTGTCAGATAAATGGAGACACTATTTATCATCGCCACTGGTTCAAGCACATTATTTAAAATACCGTCAGCATGCTTTTCCGTTCTATTTGTTATTATCCCATCGCAGAAAAGAGGTGTGGTTTCATTTCTTAATGAAATAAGAGGTTGCACCATTCATTCATACTCTCGAATCTTCTTTTTGTTGGCTGTCTTTAAAAGACATTCATGTCTTAAAACTTATGGATCAATGTAGTGTTAAAAAGTGATTTTTGGATATCAAATCAGAAGAAATACTAAGTAGAAGTGCAATTTTTTTCAATGTTTTGTGTTCCTAATATGTCAGTGACGTGTATCTTATCCTGATGGCATTTTTTTTGAAGTTTGTTTCGCGAATGCGTAATACGTTAACTATAGGTTTGATCATGATACATCTGTTTGCCCATACAGAAGCAGGACAGGTATTCAGATTGCCTAATCTATTAACTCATTTTTTTCAGCATCACCGGCAAAATCCATCGATTGACTTCTTCCAATACATCGCCATGCACTATGGCGGCGATGACGGCACACATGCTGACGACGATAAAGACGATCAGTTGCCCTGCCATAACCCACATAATAATACTTTGTCGATAGTTTACCCGGCTATAGAAAACGAGATTCCTTCGTTTGCCCTTAACATTCCACTGGCATCAGGATACGGGAGTATTTTGAAATCCGGGATTCCTTCCAAACATGTTTTCAGGCTTTTGCAACCTCCCAGGGCTTAAGTTTCTTTTAATTTTTTGTCTAACAGGAACTCGAATTTTCCTGCATTCGCTTATTGCAATAGTTATGGCATTCTTGTATAGGCAAAATACAAGTTTTGCCAGGCGGCTTGTCGTATCATCAATAGTCGAAGACAGCAGCCAATCATCAATGGTGAATCTAAAATAACCTGTGTGAAAAACAATGCGATTAAGTTATTGATTGTAATTGGGACGATAGCATTTACTTTTTATGCTTGTCGTCATCAGATCCCTTTTCCGGGCTTGCCAGGTGATGGAGGCAATGGTGGCACAACTAATCCTCCAACCTCAACCTGCAGTCCGGACACGGTTTACTTTGTCAACGAGATCATGCCCATTATTTCATCCAACTGCACCATGAGTGGGTGTCATGATAACATCACTCATAAAGATGGAGTAAATCTTACGACATATGCCAATATTATGAAGTATGTGTCAGCCGGAAATGCGGGCAACAGTAAGTTGTATGAAGTGATAATTAAAACCAATGAAGACAGGATGCCTCCTCCGCCCATGCCGCCGCTTACCCAGATGCAAAAAGATAAAATTACCAGGTGGATAAACCAGGGTGCAAGAAATAACAGTTGCTCTGTCAGTTGTGATACAACCGTATTCACTTATAGCGGGGCTGTAAAACCGATCATGGATAATACATGCGCGGGTTGTCATAATCCATCTTCATTAGGAGGAAATATTGATGTATCAACGTACAATGCGTTAAAGGTAATTGCAACAAATGGAAAGCTGATGGGTTCAGTTTCACACCAGGCTGGTTATTCACCTATGCCAAAAAATGGAGTTAAGCTATCAGACTGCGAAATAAAACAAATACAGAAATGGATCAACAACGGCTCATTAAACAACTAAATCCAGGAAGATGAATGAGCTGCGCCACGGTGCTGCAAATTCCAAGTGACCCTAATAGAAATAAAAAAACCATACATGAAAAAAATTCTTTTAGTACTATTTGCCGGGTTAGTAATTGCAATTACTTCCTGCTATTATGATAAGGAAGAGTTGTTGTATCACACTGCCAGTGGTCCCTGTACTGATACAACCGGGGTTATTTCTTATGTGCAAAAAGTGGCGCCAGTGCTGCAGCAATATTGCTACAGTTGTCATAGCGGCAGCTTTCCTTCCGGAAACATTAAAATGGGCACTTATGCAGCAGATAAAGTACTTGGCCAGAATGGATCACTTTACGGCAGCATCAATCATTCTGCAGGTTACTCGCCAATGCCGCGGGACATGCCAAAGTTAAGCAGTTGCCAGGTCGCAGTAATTAAGAAATGGATTGATTCAGGAATGCAGAATAACTAACCGTTCAATTTTTAAGTATGGAAAAGAAAGAAATATGGTCTGACATATTGTTTGTAGTTGTCATCCTGGCTGCAACGGCAGCATTGTATTTTGTAATAAAAAGTGTTACGACAGAAGTTTTCAGTCTTTTCTTGTCTGTAGCGCGTTTGCCGAATTTATGAAAACAAACATTTATTCATCATAGTTAATCATAAAATGCCATCATGAAAAGTAAAAAAAGGATTGCAACGATTATGCTTGTTACCCTGCTGGTATTGGGAGCAGCAGTATTATACGTTTACAAAGAGTATAACAGGTCTCATAAGGATACCTCGGAACTAAAGCCTGATTACTCAACGAATGCCATTGATCTTTTAGAAGAATTTGAAACAGGTGAATCAGTGGCTAATAAAAAATACTGGGATAAAGTAATCCTGGTAGATGGTATGGTAAAGGGTTTGTCAAAAGATGACAGGGGTGTGTATTCTGTTACGTTGGGTGATACTACGTCCATGACTTCGGTAAGATGTAGTATGGATAGTATTCACAATAATGAAGCTGCAGGTATTATGAACGGAGGTAAGATAGCTATGAAAGGTATCTGCGCCGGTTATAATGCAGATGGATTGCTTGGTTCTGATGTGATCCTTGTTCGTTGCGTAGTTAGTACTAATAAATAAACTTTTTAATTGTTAAAAATTTAAGCTATGAAAAAACTTTCTTTACCGGTATTCGCTGCAATATTGTTGGCGACTACCTGTTCGGCACAGAAATATTTTACCAAGGCGGGTAAAATAAATTTTGATGTTACAGCCGCATCATCCCCTGAAAAGATTGAGGCCATTAACCGCACGGTGACTTGTGTTGTTGATACAAAAACGGGAATCATGCAGTTTGCAGTTTTGATGAAGGGGTTTGAATTTGAAAGAGCTTTAATGGAAGAACACTTCAATGAAAACTATATCGAGAGTGACAAATTCCCCAGGGCGGAATTCAAAGGAAGTATTGAGGGGAATGACAAGGTGAACTATGCGAAAGACGGCAGTTACCCTGTGAAAGTAAAGGGTAAGTTAACGATACATGGTGAAACAAAAGATGTAGAAACAGACGGTAAACTGACGATACAGGGGGGAAAGATCAATGCGGTGGCAGACTTTAGTGTTTTGCTGGCAGATTATAAAATATCAATTCCCGGGTTGGTGGCCGATAAAGTTTCCAAGATCGCTAAAATAAGCGTGACCTGTGCACTGGAGCCGCTAAAAGGATAATCATAAAATCAACACACGATGCCAAAGCTATTATTCAGAACAGGCCTGTTAGTCTTTACGGTTTTTGTTTATTCGAAGAGTATAGCACAGGATGAGGACCTGTTGAAATTATTGGGAAAAGAAAAGCCTAAGAAAGAAATTGTAAAAAATGCATTTAAATCGACAAGGGTTATCAACGGACATTCGATGGAGTTTCTTCGACCCGGTACGATGGATCTAAGAATACTTCACCGATTCGGACAGCTGAATATGGGATACAAAAACTTTTTTGGTCTTGACCAGGCAAGTATGCGCCTCGGGTTTGATTTTGGTATCCGGAAAAACCTGATGGTTGGGGTAGGGAGAAGTACATACAGGAAGGAACTGGATGGTTTTATTAAATATGCTCCCTTCCTGCAATCAACCGGTAAAGGTGCATTTCCGGTTACAATCGCGTTGGTTTCCGGCATGACCATGGATGGAATGCCCTGGGCTGATCCTGAAAGAGAAAACTTTTTTACATCAAGACTGGCTTATTATTTCCAGGCCATTATCGGAAGAAAGATTTCAGAAGGGATATCCCTACAGGTGGCACCAACCATGGTGCATAAAAACCTTGTACAATTGGCTGCGGACTCTAATAATATATTTTCGGTTGGAGTAGGAGGCAGGTTACGATTGTCAAGGCGGATCTCCTTTACCTGGGACTACTTTTATGTATTAAATCCTTTAACGGATAATGCATATCAAAACCCACTTTCTGTTGGCTTTGATATTGAAACCGGTGGCCATGTCTTTCAGTTGCATTTTTCCAACGCTACGGGTATGAATGAGCGAGCCTTCATTACTGAAACAACAGGTAAGTGGGGAAAAGGAGAGGTAAGATTTGGGTTTAACTTATCAAGGGTGTTTCAAATCAAAAAGAAAAAAGCAAAATAGAATCTTATAAAAAGCTCATTACCTGGTACACCCCACTAATGCCGGTAATGAAAAAAAACAAATCAAGTAAATCCTAAAACCGCTACCTATGAGAACTAAATTTGTGGGGTTCGTCCTCATCGCAGTATTTGTGGTGTTCCAGTTACTTAATTCATGCAAACATGAACTCCCCGACAGCAATTGCCTTACAAGCCCGATACACTTGACAACAAAAACAGTCAATGCCACATTGAATAAGGCAAACGGTACCATTACCGCGACAGCTACCGGTGGATCTGGGTTTCAATACCGTCTTGGTGACGGAGCTTACCAGGATACAGGTTATTTTTCGGGTTTGCCTGCCTCACCGAATTATAGGGTCATTGCAATTAACTCATGGGGATGTTCAGATACGGCTTACGTTACTGTCAATGCAACTAATCCATGTGCAGGAGTTACCGTCGTAATTAGTACCACTAAAAAAGATGCATCTTCTGGTAAGTCGGACGGCACTATCACAGCAACGGCTACTGGCGGAACTGGGTTTACGTATAGTATTGATGGCATAAACTTCCAGGCTTCGGGTACTTTTAATGGTCTTGCTGCCGGAAACTATACTATCACCGCTAAAAACTCAAACGGATGTGCAGGCACTAAACAGGTGACTATTGCTACCAACAACCCCTGCGCAGGAGTAACTGTTACTGTCAATACAACAAAAGTTGATCCTACTACAGGTCAATCCAATGGTTCCATTACAGCAACAGCAACGGGCGGAACGGGATTTACATACAGTATTGATGGTACTACGTTCCAAACATCCGGAACATTTAGCGGACTTGTAACGGGTAACTATACTATCACCGCTAAAAACTCAAACGGATGTACCGGTGTAGCACCGGTAGTATTGGGCGTTAATAACCCTTGTGCCGGAGTTACAATTACTGTTACGTTAACTAAGGTTGATCCTGCCACAGGTCAATCCAATGGTTCTATTACAGCAACGGCAACAGGTGGCACCGGGTTTACTTATAGCATCAATGGTGGTGCCTATCAATCATCAGGCACCTTCCCTGGTTTGGCAGGCGGCAATTATACCATTACTGCAAAAAGTTCTGCCGGGTGTTTGGGCTCTAAACAAATAACTCTTACGGCAGTCAATCCCTGCACAAGTGTTGCGCTTTCTATTACAACGGCGATCGATAACTATACCCCTTGTGTAACTCCCGCAAGTGGAAAGGTTACCGTTACTGCATCAGGGTCATCAGGATTTACTTATAATATTAATGGCGGCGCTTACCAGGCTGGTAATATTTTCACTGGTCTCGCCGCAGGCAGCTATACTGTCGGCGTCAGGGACGTGAATGGATGTACGAAGACTGCCCCTGCAACAGTAGCTACCACTCCATCGGGTCCTCTTTTTGCCGGAGTAAGAAATATTATCAGCACCCGCTGCAGTGGATCAGGATGTCATATGAATGGTGACAGTGCTGGCGGGTATAACTTTGATGATGATTGTAGTATTGTTCAATATTGGAACAAGATCAATTCTGCATCTGTAACCGGGACTAATATGCCAAAATCACCACAACCTAAATTAACAACCGCAGAAAAACAGGCTATTACAAACTGGATCAATGCGGGTCATCTGTATACAAAATAATAAACTGGCGATAGGATTAAAAACAAAAACGGTAACAGATCTGGTTTGGAGTTAAGTTTAGGTTTTAAAGGTCGTATTTTATGAATGATTAATACTCAATGTTCAATTTTCAATGCTTAATTCGGGATCAAGGTGATTGAAAATTGAACATTGATCGTTGTCCGAAGGACTCCTTTGGAGAGAGTTGAACATGTTATCCCTTTCCTTTTCCCCTTTCTGCCGCCCCGCGAAACATCATAATATCCCTGTCAAATAAATACAGGCCGCCTTTATCATCCCCAACTAATTCGAGCTTATCATTCAGCGTGCGGGCCGTATGTTCTTCTTCCATTTGCTCATTTACATACCATTGTAAAAAATTATGAGTGGCATAGTCTTTTTCAGAAAGCGATAAATGCACCAGTTCGTTGATGCTGTTACTTACTTTTAATTCGTGGCTAAGGAATTCATCAAACACAAACTTGAGTGATTTGAATGTAATAATGGGCTGTGCCAATGCAGGCACTATTGCAAACCCGCCCCGCTCGTTGACGAAGCGGATTAATTTCAGCATATGTATTCTTTCTTCATCTGATTGTTTGTAAAAAAAATCGGTTACGCCCTGCAACCCCGGCTGTATCTCGGCCCATGATGCCATTGCGAGATAAGCCTGTGATGATTCGGCTTCCATTTGCACCTGGCCGTTTAATGCTTCCTGAATGGGTTTTGATAACATACTTTCCAGATTTAATGCTACAAGATAAACCTAAAACCTGTTTAAAAACCGTCCTTCAAAAAGAAAAGGAACGAAAAGAATTCCGTTCCTTATATGTGAAAACCGTCGCCAGAAAAGATTATGATCCACAGCTGAGGCACCCCTCAGGGTTGTCCAAAGAGCACGAAATTTCCTCAATGGCCTGTGCCTTATCTGCCGCAGGTTGTTTTTGTTTGATCATGGATGACTCGACCGTGAATTTCACGGCATCGGTGGCCGCTTTTGTTCTGAGGTAGTACATCCCGGTTTTTAAACCTTTTTTCCAGGTATAGAAATGCATGGAGCTCAGCTTGGCAAAGTTGGGCTGCTCTACAAAAAGATTCAATGACTGCGATTGGCAAATGAAAGCTCCGCGGTCCGCCGACATATCAATGAGCGTACGCTGTTTTATTTCCCATACGGTCTTGTAAATCTCTTTGAGGTTGGCGGGTATTTCGTCAATATTTTGAACTGATCCATTTGCTGCAATGATACGTTGCTTCATGTTTTCGTTCCACAACCCCAGGTTCATCAGGTCTTTCAGCAAATGTTTATTCACGACAACGAACTCGCCACTTAATACCCTGCGGTTATAAATGTTGGAGGTATACGGCTCAAAGCATTCGTTGTTTCCTAAGATCTGTGAAGTTGATGCCGTGGGCATGGGCGCGAGTAATAACGAGTTGCGAACTCCGTATTTTTTAATTTCCTCCCTCAGCTTATCCCAATTATAGCGGCCACTTGGCTGAACATCCCACATATCAAACTGGAAAATTCCCTTTGATATGGGCGAGCCTTCGTAGGTTTCGTAAGGACCGTTTTCTTTAGCAAGTTGATTCGATGCGGTCAGGGCAGCATAATAAATTGTTTCAAAAATATTTTTGTTCAGGATCCTTGCCATATCGCTTTCAAAGGGCAATCCGAGCAACATGAATACGTCAGCCAATCCCTGTACTCCAATTCCAATGGGGCGGTGACGGAAATTGCTGCGTCTTGTTTCTTCGAGCGGATAATAATTATTGTCAATAATCTTGTTCAGGTTCCTTGTAATAGTATGCGTTACCTCCACCAGCTTATTGAAATTGAAATTATTTCCTTCAACAAAACGCGGAAGTGAGATTGACGCGAGATTGCATACCGCGATTTCTTTATCGTCGCTGTACTCGATAATCTCGGTGCAGAGATTGCTGCAACGTATGGTTCCTAAATTGTTTTGGTTTGATTTCCTGTTGGCAGCATCCTTGAAAAGCATATAGGGATTCCCGGTTTCTATTTGTGCCTCGAGGATGGCATTCCAAAGATCACGGGCAGGAACAGTCTTTTTTGCCTTTCCTGCTTTTTCATATTTTTCATACAAGGCCTCAAACTCATCGCCGTAAGTTGTATGAAGGTTTTTTGCTTCATTGGGACAAAACAAACTCCATTGGCCGTCTGCTTCAACCCTTTTCATAAACAGGTCGCAAACCCACAATGCAAGAAATAGATCCCGTGCTCTCATTTCTTCCTTGCCATGATTTTTTCTCAGTTCGAGGAATTCAAAAACATCAGGATGCCACGGTTCAAGGTAAATAGCAAACGCCCCCTTTCGTTTACCGCCACCCTGGTCCACGTACCGAGCGGTATCATTAAATACGCGCAACATTGGGATGATGCCATTACTGGTGCCATTAGTGCCCTTGATATAGCTGCCCGTCGACCTAATATTATGAATGTTCAGACCTATGCCACCCGCTGCCTGTGATATCAATGCTGAATTCTTCAGCGTTTCATAAATGCCTTCGATGCTGTCTTCTTTCATGCTGAGCAAAAAGCAGCTGCTCATCTGCGGTTTGGGTGTACCGGCATTGAATAAAGTAGGAGTAGCATGAACAAACCATTTTTCACTCATCAAATTATACGTCTCTATCGCCGCCTCTATATCATTTTTATGGATACCAATCGCTACGCGCATAAATAAATGCTGTGGACGCTCTACTATTTTACCATTGACTTTTAGCAGGTATGATTTTTCCAGGGTTTTGAAACCAAAGTAGTCAAAGTGATAATCCCGCTCATAGATAATGGCTGCATTAAAACGATCGGCGTTTTGCTGTATAATGTCATATACATCATCAGCAAGCAAAGGTGCTTTTTCGCCTGATTTACTATCAACATAATTGTAAATAAGCGCGGCAGTTTCGGAGAATGATTTTATGGTGCTTTTATGCAGGTTGCTCACGGCGATTCGCGCTGCCAATACGGCAAAGTCCGGATGCTTAGTAGTAAATGATGCCGCCGTTTCAGCCGCGAGGTTATCCAATTCCGTCGTTGGTACGCCGTTGTAAATGCCAATGATTACTTTTTTGGCAATTTCAATAATGTCATCGGATTTTAAGGCGAGGCCATAGCTCAGTTTCATTACGCGGGACGTGATCTTGTCAAAATGCACGGCTTCCTGCTTGCCATTGCGTTTTAATACGTACATGTCATTTTATGTTTAGAGGGTTAGTAGTAGTGAGAAGTGAATTGTGAGTTGTGAATAGTGAATGGTGAATATTTCAATCGGGTGTTTACCCACCACTCACTACTCACCACTCACCTAGAAGTCTTCATCCATCGAGAAAGCTTTTGAGCCAACTTCATTCATGACTCCTGATTTCTGGTATTCCCCTACCCGTTTTTCAAAGAAGTTTGTTTTTCCCTGTAGTGAGATGAGCTCCATGAAGTCGAAGGGATTGGTGGCTTTGAATATTTTTGAATAACCCAGCTCGACGAGCCAGCGGTCAGCAACAAATTCAATGTATTGTTGCATCAATTTGGCATTCATGCCGATCAGGTCAACGGGTAATGCGTCGGTGATAAATTCTTTTTCTATAGCAACGGCATCGGCGATAATCGCGTGCACTTGTTGTTCTGTTAATTTATTTTTCAGCATGCCATACAACAGGCAGGCAAATTCACAATGCAAACCTTCATCGCGGCTGATCAGTTCATTACTAAACGTGAGGCCCGGCATCAATCCTCTCTTTTTCATCCAGAATATGGAGCAGAAACTACCGCTAAAGAAAATTCCTTCGACGGCAGCAAATGCTACCAGGCGCTCTGCAAAACTGCCGTTCTGAATCCAGCGCAATGCCCATTCTGCTTTTTTCTTCACCGCAGGTACTGTTTCAATCGCATGAAAAAGACGGTCTTTTTCCTTCGGGTCCTTGACATAGGTATCTATGAGCAAGGCATAGGTCTCGGAATGGATGTTTTCCATCATGATCTGGAAACCATAGAAGCAGCGGGCCTCCGGCAACTGCACCTCGCTCATGAAATTCACGGCCAGGTTTTCATTTACGATACCGTCACTGGCAGCAAAAAACGCAAGTACGTGTGATATAAAATGACGCTCACCATCATTGAGTCCGTTCCAGTCTTTGAGGTCATCACCAAGGTCTATTTCCTCGGCGGTCCAGAAACTGGCTTCATGTTTTTTATATTTTTCCCAGATGAGTGGATAATTGATTGGGAGGATGACAAAGCGGTCTTTGTTTTCTTTCAATAAAATTTCTTGTTCGTCGTACATAGCATATCAAATTTTTTGGTTTATCAATACGGCAGGTCAGGGGACAAAAAATCCGCACCCTCTTCGTGTGAAGAGAAGCGGTTCATTCATCCTATGACTTACCTTTTACCGGAAGGCTCGAAACATCAACTTAATACCATCAGGCTGCTGATTTGAGAAAAAATCGTGTCCGCGTCTATCAACCGGCAATTGCGAATAAGGGATTCTTTCCTTATGGGCAGGTTGGCTTCACGGGTTGCCTTTTAGCCCCTGATTTCCATGGGTCCGTTGGAGACAGCGAGGTGGAAAAACGTTGCTGGCCCCACCGTATTAATTTTTTATTAAGAACTCGAACGAATGTAACATCAATTCATAGAAGTTTCATCCGAGAGTTTTTCACAGAATGTGCATAGATTTTTTTGTTGACAAGTTCATAAATGGTTGAAGAAAAAAATAGGAAATAAGAATAGTTTTCATTACACCATCGTTCAGAGACTGGTTTAAAAGTGTATGAATGATCGAAATAATAAACGACGTCTTTATCGCCGACTCTTAATTTTGCAGCACTTAATTACAATAAATGAACAGCGCTGAATACTTTAATCATCTCGCACGCAGCCGTCGATCTGTTTTTCCTGAGCAATTTGAAGAAGGAAAAAAAGTGGATGACAGCATTATTAAAGAAATTTTGATCAACGCCACCTGGGCCCCGAATCATGGACAGGCAGAACCATGGCAATTCACGGTATTCACCGGGGAAGGATTAAAGAAACTGGCCAGTTTTCAAAGTGAACTATACAAACAGGAAGCCGGAGATAATTTTAAGGAAGGCACGTATGTAAAACTCCGGGAAAAGCCGCTCAAAGCTTCACACATTATAGCGATTGGTATGAAACGAACCACTGTTAAAAATATTCCAGAAGTGGAAGATGTTGCCGCCGTTGCATGTGCTGTTCAAAATATGTACCTCTCATTGACCGCATACAAATTGGGTGGATACTGGACCACGGGTGGCATCACTTACTATGAAAAGGCAAAACCATTTTTCGGACTTGGCGAAAATGACAGGCTGATGGGTTTCTTTTATATCGGTCATATCGCTATTCCGTCACCTTCCGCCAAACGTAGCCCTTTAGATCAAAAAGTAAGTTGGGTAAGCGAATAGCAGCCAAGGGCTCACCAAATTGGATATTATTCATAACATTCCATGCTGAACATTCCGGATGGAAAAATTATCTTTGTCAACTAATGCTGAGCAGTAAAAAAATTTTTAAATGAAAAAAGTCCTGGTTAGTGTCGTTATTACCTTTTTTGCATTTGCAGTAAATGCCCAACCGCCCGCCGGTGATGCCAAGACAGGAGACTGGTACGGTGAAAAAGTGAATCCGGAAGGTGCAGTTCCCCTTGCGGATGTTGCCAAAAATCTTGGAGAGGCTGATGTTGTCACTACAAAAATGAGGGCGAAAGTCCTGGAGGTTTGCCCGAAAAAAGGATGCTGGCTAAAACTCCAGGTAAATGACAGTACAACAGCCACGGTTAAGATGAAAGACTACGGCTTTTTTGTGCCGCTTGCTGCTAAAGGAAAAACTGTGGTAATTGACGGCGAGGTGAAGACAAAGACCGTATCGGTAGCAGAATTGCAACACTATGCTGAAGATGCGAAAAAATCAAAGGAAGAAATCGCTGCAATCACGAAGCCCGAAAAAGAAGTCCGCGTAATGGCGAAGGGCATCGTAATAGTAGAATAGGGAGATCATTATTCTTTTATAAGAAGCTGGCTTACAAGAGCCGGCTTTTCTTTTATTCCGTTTGTCAGGCCCAAGTCATTTCCTGTTTGCGAAAGTTGAATTTCCGGTTACCGTAATAGTGTAGATGTTGCTTGTCGTTTCTTTGTTGCCAAAAACCCCGGGATGCGGCTTTTATATTCAGTAATGACAAAAAAAAGGATCAGCACTATTGGCTTTATATTGGTTTTTGCAATGGGCTCCCTCGCACAAAACGGACATGTAAAGGGAATAATAAGAACGAGTGATAACAAGCCTGCGGGACAGGTAAATGTTCAGTTAAAAGAAATAAGGAAAGGAACGGTAAGTGCTGATGACGGCACATATACTTTATACAATATCCCCGAAGGAAGCTATACAATTCTTGTATCGTTTGTGGGGTTACAAACAATAAAAAAATCTGTTACAGTAAAGAACGGTGAAACTTACAATCTCGATTTCAACCTTGTTGAAAATGAAAATCAATTGCAGGAAATAGTCGTCTCGGCAAACAGATCCGTGAATGAAAGACCCACTACCATCGGAAAGTTACCCATCAAACCAATGGATCTCCCGCAGGCAGTGGTAACCGTCAGTGAAATGACGATAAAAAATCAACAGGCACAACGGTTGAGTGACGTAGTCAAAAATGTAAATGGCGTTTATCTCGGCACGACAAGGGCAAGCACGCAGGAAGCATTTTATGCAAGAGGTTACAGTTTTTCCTCTACAAATATGTTCAAGAACGGATCGAGAGTCAACTCCGGTGCTATGCCTGAAGTAAGTTCCCTCGAAAGTGTGGAAATATTAAAAGGAGGCGCGGCTATTCTCTACGGCAATGTGGCTCCCGGGGGCGTTCTCAATATGGTAACCAAGAAGCCGAAGTTTGATTTTGGCGGCGAAGTAAGCCTTCGTGGCGGAAGTTATAATCTTATCAAACCTGCTTTTGATATTTATGGACCAGTTAATAATAAAATTGCTTATCGGTTGAACGGCACATTTGAATCGGCCGGCAGTTACCGCGACGAGGTGTCATCTAAACGGTACTATATCAATCCGTCACTGCTATTTAAACTTGGGAAACACACTGAACTTATTGTTGAAGGAGATTACCTGAAACATGAGTTCACACCAGACTTTGGGATTGGTACGCTTAATGATTCGCTGAATGGCAGCAGGCCCTCAACTGTTCCTGATGTTCCCCGGTCAAGGTTCATGGGCACTCCATGGCAGTATAACACAACGAACCAATCAACCGCGTCTATCACATTAGATCATTCATTTTCTCAAAACTGGAAATTGAACTCGGTTATTTCTTATCAACAGTTCAAAAGGGATTATTATTCCGTTGAAAGAATCCAGGCGCAGTATGATCCCCTGGGTGATTGGGCACGTCCGCTTGGCCGGGTTGACACAAAAGAAAAATATTTAACGGGACAGGTGAACCTAAACGGTACTTTCAAAACCGGGAAGGTTGAACATACAATTTTAGCAGGCGCAGACGCTGATCATTATCTTACTCACACCTACAACTACGATATCCAGGGAAAGATCTACGATACTATCAATATCCTTGACCCGGTTAAGCACACGCCACGGATAGGCATTCCTACGGCATCAAGAGTTACATTAGTTGAAACTCCGGTAAATCGAGTTGGGGTCTACGTTCAGGATCTCATAAGCCTTTCGCCAAAAATCAAACTGCTTGCAGGAGTCCGGTGGTCGATGCAGGAATCTCCCGCTGCCACCACGACATATCTTCAAAAAGCGGATTCCACGTCAAAAGGAAAATTTGCTTCTGCGAACGCATTCTCTCCAAAATTCGGGATCGTGTACAGGCTTAAGCCCAACGTTTCAATATTTGCCAGTTATTCGAATTCCTTCTCGGTTAACACGGGGCTTGATATATATAACAATGTGTTGCCTCCATCTATTATCGATCAGTATGAGCTGGGTGTAAAAAATATTTTCCTTGATGGGAAATTAACTGTTAACCTTACTGCTTATAAGATCATAAATAACAACCTTGCTCAAACAGCGCAGTTTGACAAAGATGGCAATCCGAACAATAACAGCAACCTGAAAGAACTTACGGGGCAAACGACCAGTAACGGTGTTGAATTGGACATCACAGGCAATTTCGTGAAAGGCCTTTCCGTCATCGCGGGCTATAGCTACAACGACATGCATTACACGAATACACCCGGTAATAAGGGAAGCTATGTTGAAGGCGAGCGCCTTGTTAATACTCCCGCGCATACGGCCAATACAAGCTTGTATTATACATTCAGCCATGGGGCACTAAACAAGCTGAGGCTCGGCGCTTCTGTATTTTATGTAGGCAATCGGTTTGGAGGTTATAACAATACAATTGAACAGACACAGAACTATTCAAGACTCATCGCGGTTGATGGCTTTACAACGGTTGATATTTCAGCGGGGTATGTGATCAACAAATTCTCATTGCTGGCAAAGCTTTCAAATGTTACCAATACATATAATTACTACGTTCATGAAAACTATAGCATCAACCCGATTCCACCGCGACAGATTATTGCTACTGTAGCATATAAGTTTTAGTGTAAACAAAAGAATTTGCGAAAGGGACAGTTTAAGACTGTTCCTTTTGCTTTAAAGACGTCTGATACCAATTGGATGCAGGTCAGAGTTCAGGCACAACCTTAGCTGGCCGGATTAACTATTTACAACGACGCAGAATATTCAACGCTCAATGTTCAATAACCAATAATCGAACTCATTGAAAGTCTCCGACCATTGGAGGGTTTTTTGTTGTACCGGCAACCAAAAGCCGGCGTATATTTCCGTAACTTCGCAGACTTTTTAGAACGGTTATGGCGGCTAAATACAGAGAATTTACCGGCTTAAATCTCCCCGCATTTGAACAGGAAATGCTGGATAACTGGACTGAGACACAGGCTTTTGAAAAAAGTGTGTCGCTGAGGGAAGGCGCTGTACCATATGTGTTCTATGAGGGCCCTCCGAGCGCCAACGGGCTGCCAGGAATTCATCACGTCATATCACGAACCCTGAAAGACCTGGTTTGCCGCTATAAAACGATGAAAGGCTTCCAGGTAAAAAGAAAAGGCGGATGGGATACCCATGGATTACCCATTGAACTGGGTGTAGAAAAAGAATTAGGGATCACCAAAGAAGACATTGGTAAAAAGATATCGGTCGAGGAGTATAACCAGAAGTGTCGAGAAGCGGTCTTGAGATATAAGGACAAATGGGATGATATCACGCGTAAAATGGGTTATTGGGTAGACCTGGAGGATCCCTATATCACTTTCAAAAACGAGTACATTGAAACGCTGTGGTGGTTGCTCAAAGAATTGTACAAAAAAGGATTGCTTTATGAAAGTGTAAGCATACAACCTTATTCACCTGCTGCAGGCACCGGTTTAAGTTCACATGAATTGAACATGCCGGGGACTTATAAAGATGTCAAGGATACCAGCGTTGTTGCGATGTTTAAAGCCTCCCCAAACTCCTCCAAAGGAGGGGCTTACAAGAACCCCGGAATAACCAGGATTTTTTCGAAGGCTAAAGAAACTGAAAACCCTGCTTTGGAGGGGAGGGAATCAGAAGTTTTCCTATTGGCATGGACCACGACACCGTGGACGCTTCCTTCGAACCTGGGATTAACTGTAGGAGGCAACATAGACTATTTACTAGTAAAAACTATTAATCCATATACGCTCGTTCCTGTAAATGTCGTTTTAGCCAAAGACCTGTTTAGAAACTACTTCAGTATAATCTTCAATAACAAGGAAGAAATAATTTCCTTAAATAGTAGTTTAAGCACAACCGATATCAATAAGTTAATTGAAAAAGGCACAGCTCGAACGGAAAAAGAAAATGAGGATTTAAGAAAACAACTGGGGGGAGCAGGTAAGCTTAATTATTGGAGAATATTAGCGGAGTTCAAAGGAAAAGATATTGAAGGTTGTGAGTACGAGCAATTACTTCCTTATCATGCTAACTCTTTGCGGTCAATTAAAGAGATTACCCCCGATGCAGATCCGTTCAAGGTTTTAGTTGGTGATTTTGTGACAACTGAAGATGGTACTGGTATTGTGCACACGGCGCCCGCATTCGGTGCCGATGACTTTAAGATTGGTAAAAAGTACAACATCGGTATTTTGACAATGGTTGACCGGCAGGGAAAATTTGTTGACGACCTGGGTGAATTTAGCAATCGTTACGTAAAGAATTACAAGGATGATCCCAAATATGTCGACGTTAATGTTGATATAGCCGTTAAGCTGAAAAAAGAAAACCGGGCTTTCAAGGTTGAAAAGTACGAACACAATTATCCGCATTGCTGGAGAACTGATAAGCCTATCCTGTATTATCCGCTGGATGCATGGTTTATTAAAACAACAGCTATTAAAGACCGGATGGTTGAGTTAAATAAGACTGTTAACTGGAAACCCAGGTCAACCGGCGAGGGCCGTTTTGGCAACTGGCTCGAAAATATGGTGGACTGGAACTTAAGCCGTTCGCGATATTGGGGCACGCCATTGCCTGTTTGGAAAACGGAAGATGGAAATGAAGAAGTATGTATTGGCAGTATCGACGAATTGAACCAGGGAATCCGTGAAGCAAACGAAGCATTGGGCGGCGATGTAAACAAGAATTATTTGCACGGGGGAATATTGGATTTACATAAACCCTATGTTGATGAAATAATATTGGTAAGCAAGTCGGGCAAACCAATGAAGCGGGTGCCGGATCTGGTGGATGTTTGGTTCGATAGTGGTGCCATGCCTTATGCTCAATGGGGATTAGATAAGCAAAAGATGAACGCTGGCGATCGGTATCCTTTCGGCCAGGGTTTTGACGGAGCTTTTCCTGCTGATTTTATTTGCGAAGGAGTAGATCAAACACGTGGATGGTTTTACACTTTGCATGCCATCGCCGCCCTGGTCTTTGATTCGCTTGCCTTCAAAACCGTAGTCAGCAACGGCCTTGTGTTGGATAGGAACGGTAACAAAATGAGCAAACGCCTCGGTAACGTTGTCGATCCCTTTAAAACGATCGAAACATTTGGCGCCGATGCAACACGCTGGTATCTTATTACCAACGCCTCACCCTGGGACAACCTCAAGTTTGATATTTCAGGCATCCAGGAAGTCCAGCGCAAGTTCTTTGGTACCTTATATAATACGTATCAATTCTTCGCGCTCTATGCCAATGTGGACAATTTTTCCTTTAAAGAAGAATATATTCCGGCGGATCAGAGGCCAGAAATAGACAGGTGGATATTGTCGAGCTTAAATACACTGGTAAAGAAGGTAAATGAGTATATGGACGATTATGAGCCCACCCATGCTGGCCGTGCAGTTGAAGATTTTGTGGACGAACAGTTGAGCAATTGGTATGTCCGCCTTTGCCGCCGTCGTTTCTGGAAGGGCGAATATGAGCAGGACAAGATCTGTGCTTACCAGACACTGTACGAATGCCTGGAAACAACGGTTAGACTGATAGCGCCGATATCACCATTTTTCAGCGACTCCATATTTCAAAATCTCAATGGCATTACAAGGCGCTTAAAAGCTGAATCAGTGCATCATGCTGATTTTCCTGTCGCAAATCAATCGGTAATTGATCTGCCCCTTGAAGAAAGAATGCAACTGGCCCAGGACGCCTCGTCACTAATTTTATCGTTACGCAAGAAAGTAAATATCAAGGTTCGACAGCCTTTGCAAAAGGTCTTGATCCCGGTCATGAATAATTCAATGAAGGAACAACTGAATCGGGTAGAGGACCTAATCAAAGCCGAGGTAAATGTGAAAGAGATTCAATACCTGGGTGCCGATAACGACTTTATACAAAAAAGGATCAAACCAAATTTTGTGGCGCTGGGGAAAAAGCTCGGCCCAAAGATGAAGGCGGTGTCGTCGGCGCTTGCCCAATTCACACAGGCCGACATTGCACAACTGGAAAAAGAAGGCCAATATAATTTGCTAATTGATGGCGAACCCGTAACCTTGCAGATTACTGATGTAGAGATAAACAGTGAAGATATTCCTGGTTGGACGGTGGCGGGAAAAGGGTTATTGACCGTTGCACTTGACGTAACAATTACCCCAGAGCTACGGGCAGAAGGAAATGCCCGCGAGTTTGTAAATCGGATCCAGAAAATACGGAAGGACAGCGGCTTTGAACTTACCGACAGGATAAATGTTATAGTTGCTGCCCCTAATGGAGTGAAAGATTCGTTGGCAATGTTTAATAACTATATTTGCGCCGAAATTCTGGCGGATAAGCTGGAAATAGTACCTGAAATACAGGATGGTACGAAGATTGAACTTAACGATGTTTCGCTAAATGTGATTGTTTCAAAAAAAGGGTAATTTTTATGGCTAATAAGAAAAAACCGGCTCCCAAAAAGATAGCCCACAAAAAAGTGGCTAAGCCGGCAGCTAAACCAGCCTTGCACAAGGCGGCCAAACCCCCTGTAAAAAAACCTGCTCATTCCAAACCCGCTGCCCCGAAGAAACCGGTCAAACCGGTAAAGCATGTTGCGCATAAGCCTGTCAAACCCGCCGTTAAAAAAGCATTACCTGTAAAAAAAGTAGTGGCAAAGGTTGAGCAAAATAAGCCGAAGCCCGTTGTTCATGAATCACATCCAAAACCACCAGTGAAGAAAGCAGATGCTATAAGCTCCCTGGTTTCTATTAAACCTGTGGCTAAGCCAATAATTAAAAAAGAACCACCAAAAGTTGGTAAAATTGTTATTCCAAAGACAACGGCTAAATCAGCCGTAAAATATGAACCCGATTTCACTAAATCTGTATTAGATAACCCTATGCACGAACAAAATGGACCTTCAATGAGATACTCCGATACCGACCTCGCCGAATTCAGAGAAATTATTAATAAGAAATTGGATGCTGCCAAGAAAGAGCTAGCCTACCTGCAGGGATTGATAACCCGGCGCGATGAAGGTGGTGATATGGATGAAGCCCGCTATATGACAATGGAAGACGGCAGCGTCAGTATGGAAAGGGAACAGCTTAGCCAGATGGCCAGCCGCCAGATCACCTTTATTGATCACCTTGAAAAGGCGATTATGCGTATTGAAAACAAAACCTATGGTATTTGCCGTATCACGGGTAAACTGATCGATAAGGCGAGACTCAGGGCAGTACCTCACGCTACGCTAAGTATCGAAGCCAAACAAATGATGAATAAGTAAAAGCAAACTTTTTATTTTTAGCAAACCTTCTGCAAAGCAGAAGGTTTTTTTATGGTGGATTAATAATCACCGAGGTGGACAGGCCAGGAATTAGCAAAGCAGAAGGTTCGTTGTATGTTTGCAAACCAGCCGCTGGCATATGACTATTCAATTTGGATATGACAAGGGACAGGTGATGCAGGCTCTTCGCTATCACTTTATCAGTCGCCCGGAAATCCGGATTATGATCATCGTGGTAAATGTATTTGCATTGGGCTCGCTGATCCTGTATGCAATGAAGACGATTACACCATTTGCTTTCCTGGTTGGCTCCCTTCTATGGGTGGTGCTGATGATTAGTTTTTGGTTTGTGCTTCCGATAACGGTTTATCGCAGGGCTGAAACTTTCCAGCATCATTTTACAATGAGCTTTGAGCAGGAAGGATTTTCACTTCAACATGAAAGAGGATCGAGATCATGGCCATGGAATGCGTTAAGTCATTTCATCGAAAGTCCGCATTTCTTTCATCTTTATTTCGACCCCCGTTCATTTTTCCTGGTCCCTAAAAGTGGTTGTCGCAATAAAGATGAAGTATATGAATTGAGACAGCTGCTTAAAGAAAAGGCGAAGAGAAAGTAGCACGAGGAAATAAGCAATAGGCAAACTTGCGAAACAAAAAACATCTTAGTAAACAGGAAACTATTTGTCAATTGCCGACTGGCTATTGTCAATAGACTACAACATCTTTTCCATGACATAATGCGGAATGGTGACTTCGATAAATTCGTCACCTTTTTTTTTATAGCCAACTTTTTCGTAGAAGCCGATAGAATTATTGCGGGCGTGCATTTTTACGATCTTGTAACCCCGGTCCCGGGCAATGTTTTCTGCAAAATTTATCAGGGCGCGACCGACGCCTTTGCCCTGCAACGCATTTAATACCGCCATTTGTCTTAACCGTACGATGTCGGGCCTTTCTTCAACCAGCATGCAGCAACCGAGCATACGTTCTTCTTCAAATGCGGCGATCAGGATGTTATCTTTTTCAGATTCCAGGTCATCCTGGGTAAAAGTGAGGCCAAGGGGTTTGCGCAGCACGGCATCGCGGAGCCTTACCATTTGCTGGTATTCGGGGCTACCATAATCAATAATTTTAAGCGCCATTTAAAACTGATGCGGTGGTGAAGGTTTTCAATTTACAAAGAACTTATAATACAGCCAACGAACGTCTTTATTATTTCATTGCAATTAGAAAATAATTGCTCTTATCAATTTGATTTCAGTTGCTTAAGGGAAAATCCGAAAAAAAGGAGTTTAGGATGTTGGTTTACTCAAAAAGTATATTTTTGCACCCAATAACTAAACTACAAAGACATGTCAGACATTGCATCAAGAGTTAAAAAGATCATCGTTGACAAATTGGGTGTTGACGAAGCCGAAGTCACAAATGAAGCTTCCTTCACCAATGATCTGGGTGCCGATTCATTAGACACCGTGGAGTTAATTATGGAGTTTGAAAAGGAATTCAATATTTCTATTCCCGATGAGCAGGCTGAAACTATTACCACCGTAGGTCAGGCTGTTTCGTACCTTGAAGAGCATGCCAAATAATGCACCTGATGCATTTCATTTCGTTCTTTGGGAACGCACAATGGTAATTTCGCCACAGCAACGCAGGTAATAAGAAGATCCGCCTTTCGAATCTGATATACTGACTTTGATGACGTATCGGACGGAAGGCGGTTTTATCTTGAATAACAATATCTGAAAATGTATGGAATTAAAACGAGTAGTTGTTACAGGAATGGGAGCTATTACTCCGCTCGGCAATTCGGTAAATGATTATTGGAATGGTTTAATCAATGGTGTATCCGGAGCGGATATGATTACTCAGTTTAATGCCAGCAAGTTCCGTACAAAATTTGCCTGCGAAGTGAAAGGTTTTGATCCCACTCAATATCTCGATAAAAAAGAGGCAAGAAAAATTGATCGCTTTACCCAGTTTGCGCTTGTTGCCAGCGACCAGGCAATGAATGATGCAGGTCTGAACAAAGAAAATATAAATCCAGACCGTATAGGGGTTATATTCGCAAGTGGCATTGGCGGGTTGATTACATTTCAAAACGAAGTGACCGAATTCGCTAAAGGCGATGGCACACCGCGTTTCAATCCCTTTTTCATACCAAAAATGATTTTGGATATTGCTGCAGGTCAGATCAGCATGCGTCATAATCTTCGCGGCCCGAATTATGCGGTAGTGAGCGCTTGCGCCAGTAGCACCAACGCAATTATTGATGCCATTATCCTATTGCGGTTGGGCAAAGCCGATATCATCGTAACCGGGGGGAGCGAAGCAGTGATCAGCGAAGCAGGCGTTGGCGGTTTCAATGCAATGAAGGCAATGAGCGAAAGAAATGATGACCCGAAGACCGCCAGCCGTCCTTATGACAAAGACAGGGATGGATTTGTAATGGGAGAAGCCGGAGGTGTGCTCATTTTAGAAGAATTAGAACATGCGAAGGCAAGAGGAGCTAAGATATACTGCGAACTTGTGGGTACGGGGGCCACTGCGGATGCACATCATATCACAGCACCTCACCCCGAAGGATTAGGTGCAAAGAATGTAATGACGGTGGCATTGAGTGACGCCGGGATGAAACCTGAAAATATCGATTATATCAATACCCATGGAACGTCGACGCCGCTTGGAGATATTGCCGAGACAAAGGCCATCATGGATGTTTTCGGGGAACATGCTTTCAAATTGAATATTAGCGCCACCAAAAGCATGACCGGGCATTGCCTGGGTGCGGCGGGCGTAATCGAAGCAATTGCGTGTATCCTTTCCGTGGTAAATGACACCGTTCCTCCCACTATCAATCATTTTACGGACGATCCGGAATTAGATCCGAAATTGAATTTCACGTTCAATTCCGCCCAGAAACGGGTGGTCAATGCTGCCTTAAGCAATACTTTTGGATTTGGCGGCCATAATGCCTGCGTGATCGCGAAAAAATATAATAAATAAGTTATCAGCGTTTTATCGTTGCGCGGGGCCGGCACGAATCGAATTTGCTCTACTTTTTCTAAGTTGAACCATTGAAATTGCCCGGGCCCTGAATACTGGAAAGAAATTTGCTTATAATAAAGCTTAAGACTTACCCGCTTAGTCGTTTAAACTTTTTTTCGTAGATTGAATTCTGTGGATTTTATCACTAACCTTTTTAAGAAGCATTCGGGCTCGACATTTAAGAAGGAGCTTACCAATATCTTAGGATTTTCGCCCCGAACGCTATCGCTTTACAAAACAGCATTGACCCATCGCTCGGTTCGCGAAGGAGCCGACGAAAACAATGAAAGACTCGAATACCTGGGCGATGCCGTATTGAGCGCCCTTGTGGCCGACTACCTTTTCAAACGTTATCCATACAAAGAAGAAGGATTTCTCACGGAGATGCGCAGCAAAATGGTGAACCGCCAGCAACTGAACGAAATTGCGGTAAGGATGGGACTAAAAAAGATCACTTTATATAACAAAATGGACAGCTCTTTAAAAGTGAGCCAAATCTTCGGCAATACTCTTGAAGCAATGGTTGGAGCTGTATACCTCGATCTCGGTTATAAAAAAGCGGCTAAATGGGTGCAGGAATACATTCTCCGGCCGCACATGTTCATGGATGATCTTGAAATCCTGGAGATCAATCATAAGAATAAATTGTACGGTTGGGCAAACAAGAATGGCAAATTGCTGGAGTTTGAAACCGTAAACGAACAATTGGAGAATGGTCGCAGGTTGTTTACAGTTGCTGCAGTGCTTGATGGAAAAAATATAGCAGAGGGCAAAGCTTTTAATAAAAAAGATGCTTCGCAAATTGCGGCCCAGACTGCCGTTGAGAAATTAGGAATCATTAATGCGGACACGCAGGTTGAAGAAAGAAAAGATGTAAGTAAGACCGCGTGAAATAATTCACTCTTTCTCCTTCAAAGAAGTCTTTATGGACATGCATAATTCTATAAGAACGCCGTTCGTGTGACGGGGATGTAAAAAACAAACCAGTTTATTGTCGGCACCCTCTTTTGGTTTTTCATTAAGCACAATAAATCCTTCTGATTTCAATCGTTCTATTTCTGCTTCTATATCGCTTACCTCAAACGCAATGTGGTGGACGCCTTCGCCTTTTTTTTCAATAAAACCCGCAATTACACCAGAAGGATCCGTGCTTTCCAATAATTCAATCTTGGTTTCGCCAATTTTTAAGAACGCAGTGTTCACTTTTTCGGTTTCTACTGCCTCCGTCTTATAGCATTTACTGTTAAGCAACTTTTCAAATAAGGGTATCGCAACGGCAAGATTTTTTACGGCAATTCCGATGTGTTCTACTTTTTGCATGGATCTCGAACGCTTTTATTAGAGTGATAAAAACCAGCCTACAATATATCGGGTGATTACCAGGTTTTTGTAGTGTCTTTCCTTCCTATTTACAATTTTTGTAAAATTAACGGTTGGGCTTAAATTATACCGCTATGACGAAGCTTTTGAGTTAATTTTGTACTTCGTCAAATACGATTGCCAGGCAGATAAAAAATAGAAAATTGAGCGTATGTTAAAGCTCCCGGTATACCTTGATCATAATGCTACCACTCCCTGCGACCCCAGGGTCGTAGAAGCAATGCTGCCTTATTTTTCGACATCGTATGGTAATGCCGCCAGCCGTCATCATTCTTTTGGATGGGTAGCTGAGGAGGCGGTCGACCATGCGCGGGAGCAGGTGGCGAGGCTGATCGGGGCGGAGCCGAAAGAGATCATTTTTACGTCTGGTGCAACTGAAGGCGATAACCTGGCACTGAAAGGAGTATTTGAAATGTATGCCGGTAAGGGTAAACACATTATTACCTGCAATATCGAACACAAGGCGGTGATGGATACCTGCAGTTATATTGAAAGCCAGGGTGGTGAAGTAACCTGGCTCGAAGTAAAAAGCAACGGTCTTATTGATTTATCAGAATTAGAAGCTGCCATCAGGACCGATACGATTCTGATTTCGATCATGTATGCCAATAATGAAATCGGAACGATCATGCCGATGAAGGAGATTTGTGAAATTGCTAAACGGAAAGGAGTATTGATTTTTACCGATGCCACGCAGGCCGTTGGAAAGATACCAATCGACGTAAATAAAACGGGAATTGACCTGATGGCGTTTTCGGCGCACAAGATGTACGGTCCGAAAGGAGTGGGTGCATTGTATGTTCGCCGAAAAAATCCCAGGGTAAAACTCAGTGCCCAGCTTCATGGTGGTGGTCATGAAAGAGGTATGCGAAGTGGTACCTTGAATGTGCCCGGAATTGTAGGGTTTGGAAAAGCGTGCGAGATTTGCCAAAAGGAAATGACCGGGGAAATGGCCAGGGTCTCACGTCTGCGGGATAAATTGCAGGCCGGGCTCTTAAGAATAGAAGGCACCTCTGTAAACGGCGACATTAATAACAGGCTTCCTCATGTAACAAATATTTCGTTTAAACATGCCGATGGTGAAGGATTGATGATGAGCCTGAATAAAAATATTGCGCTGTCAACGGGTTCAGCCTGCACGTCTGCTTCTATCGAGCCTTCGTATGTTTTGAAGGCGTTGGGCCTGGAAGATGAACTGGCCCACAGCACAATCCGGTTTGGTTTGGGACGTTATACTACTGAAGAAGAAATTGATTACACTGTTGAACAGGTTAGTGCTGCAGTGAGTAAAATAAGACAAATGAACCCGCTTTATAAAGAAGAAATTTAAATGTTAAGGCGGATCAAAATATCAGGATATTGACTTGAAACGGCTTGAAGCAGGGTCGAATCCGTGAACAAAATCGGTAAATCTGTGTTGGTTATTTGATGGTTTAAACATTATTAATTATGAATGCTGTACTGGATAATGCGATTTATGTAAGTGAAAAGGCGAAGGACAGGATTTTGAAATTAATGGCCGATGCGGGCCATGGCGATGATCCTGCCTATTTTCTGCGGGTAAGTGTTGTGGGCGGCGGTTGTTCCGGGCTCAGCTACAAAATGGATTTTGATAATACCTCAAAGCCGGCTGACCAGGTGTTTGAAAATAACGGCATCAAAGTAGTCACGGACCTGAAAAGTCTCTTATACCTTGTGAATACAACTCTTGAATTTTCAGATGGCCTGAATGGAAAGGGATTTTACTTTAACAATCCAAACGCCAGCCGCACCTGCGGATGTGGTGAAAGTTTTGCAGTATAATTTTCTCATAAAATATCAGGAAGAAGATATCTCAAATCTCTGTCAGTTTAATTGCCAATTGTCAGCCTGAGTTTGTCGAAGGCTCGACAAACCCAATAGAGCTAGCAAACTGTCACCAGTTTTGGAACAGCCTGTTTCCATTTAAGTATCTTCTTAGGAGCGATTGAAAGCGGGCGAGCTTATTACGACTGCCTTTTTCAACGTTGGCTTCGTCAATTCGTCTGCTCGGTGTTTTTCCGTTATTTTGCAACCTTTATGTGGTCGATTTGTAAAAAAGAGCTTCGTCAATTCTTCAGCAGTCTTACGGGCTATATCGCCATTGTCGTTTTCCTCCTGGTCAATGGCCTGATGTTGTTTTTCTTTAAGGGAGATGATAATATTCTTGATTTTGGCTACGCCACCCTTGACCGTTTTTTTCAATTGGCGCCATGGATCTTATTACTCCTTATTCCGGCCATCTCTATGAGGAGTTTTGCGGATGAGTTCAAAGGAGGGACATTTGAAATACTGCAAACAAGGCCACTGCGCCGCGGGCAGATTGTTGCAGGCAAATACATGGGCTGTCTTATTGTGGTGCTGATCGCATTAATCCCCACTATTGTTTACTTCTTTTCCATCGAAGCCCTTTCTTCCGGCGAGGGAATTGATACCGGTGCGGCTGTCGGATCTTATATCGGATTATTTTTCCTCGCGGCGGTTTTTACAGCAATAGCTGTCTGCATCAGCAGCTTTACCAGCAATGCAGTGGTTGCATTTATTATTAGCCTGCTTGGCTGCGCATTGCTGTACTACGGGTTTAACGCGATTAGCCAATTGTCTTTGTTTGAAGGAGGACCCGACTATTATATTGAAATGTTGGGCATAGATTTTCATTACAGGAGCATCAGCCGCGGTGTAATTGATAGCCGGGATATTGTGTATTTTCTGAGCATAATCCTGTTGTTCCTGGTTATTACGGGACGCAATCTGTTAAAACGATAACTCCCGGGGCGAGGGCGGATGGTTTCTAAAAAAGAAAAATGAAGAACCTTTTCAATAAAATAATTACTTCAAGGTGGGGCGCGATTTTGCTGCTGATCGTTTTGCTCGTCATCAATTTTGTTGCATCGATTGTTCATTCCCGCATTGATCTTACAAAGGAAAAACGATATACGCTTAGCAAGGCGACGAGAAACTTATTAGTGGGCCTGGATGATGACGTGCAGATTAACGTTTTTTTAAAGGGAGATTTTCCTGCAGGTTTCCGCAAACTGGCAAATAGCACTGACGAATTCTTGCAGCTTCTGAAAGACAAGAATGGATCAAAAATCCATTACAAATTTGTTTCGCCCCTTGATGTCATGCCCGGAAGTGCCAGAACATTTGAAGATACCCTTGTAAATCTTGGTGCCAATCCCATCAATCTTACTGTGCAGGTAAAAGCAGGTCAGGAAAACAAGAGGGTATACCCGGTAGCATTAATGACATACAAAGGCAAACAATCATTGGTAAATCTTTACAGCGGAGGTAAACGAATGATCACTGCTGTAGAGATGAACAGCGCCGAAGCGTTGATGGAGTACCAGTTTGCGAAAACTTTAAGTTCATTAACAAGTTCAAAGAAGCCCTTCGTTGCATATTCATTTGGAAATGGAGAACCCACAGACGCAAGAACCTTTGGCTTGCAACAGGCTCTGCAAAAAGATTTCCGGCTCGCTGTTTTGAACATTAACCGGCAACCTATCAATCCTGATACCTTTAAAGTTTTGATATTGGTAAAACCTTCTCTCCAGTTTTCTGAACAGGAAAAATTAAAGATTGATCAGTTTGTTATGCACGGCGGGAAATTACTTTTATATATTGACGATCTTATCGCCGAACAGGATAGCCTGAGATACAAACCCGAAATCGTAGCATATGACAGGAATCTGAATCTTACGGACCTGCTTTTTCGGTATGGCGTTCGGATCAATCCTTCGCTTGTTATGGATCTTCAGTGCGATTTCTTGCCTTTTGCGGTGGGTGGGTCCAATGACAATCCCCAGTTTGAATTTTTGCACTGGAACTATTATCCATTGTTTGAAGCCAGGGGCAATCACACAATCAATAAAAACCTTGGTTTGGTAGCAGGGCGCTTTGTAAATTCTGTTGATACGATCACAACGCCGGGAATTAACAAGACCGTTTTACTGTCGTCTTCACCGAATTCCCGTGTAATCACAACGCCCGCATTGATCAGCCTGAATGAAAATCGAAATGCACCGGAAGATGCCAAGTTTAAGCAGTCGGGCATACCGGTTGCTTTACTGCTCGAAGGAAAATTCACTTCACTTTATCGGAATCGGATCGGGCAAAATCAGAAAGATTCGCTTGCATCATATGGGATTTCTTTTAAAGATATTTCCGGTGATAACAAGATGATCGTGATTGGCGACGGAGATATGGCACTCAATGATGTGTCGGCAACGGACGGACCTCTGGCAATGGGAATAAATCTTTATACGATGGGTTCACAATATGAGTACCAGTTTGCCAACCGTGAATTTTTACTTAATTGCCTCGAATACCTGGTGAATAATCCTGCCGTTATCGAAACGAGAAATAAAGACATTGTTTTGCGGCTGCTGGATGCAAAAAAGGTCGATAATAACAGGACCACGTGGCAATTCATCAATACGGTCTTGCCCGTTTTGCTGGTAATCATTGCGGGAATGATTTATCAGCATCTTAGAAAGAGAAAATATGCGGTTTAAAAAAGAGTGTAAATATCCGTGTTCGCTTTGTTCAAACCAACTTTGGCCACCCGCCCTTACTCATTCAGTTAACTTTGTTTTTTAATTACCAGGACCTATCATGACATCAGACGCGGTAACCTATCTTGTTTTTGGAATTGTTTTACTGCTTGCTTTAATTTTCGATCTTGGGCTTTTGAGTAAGAAAGGTAAAAAGGTTACCATCAGGCAGGCTTTGTACCAAACTTTTTTCTGGGTGGGGCTGGCGCTTGCATTTTTTATTTTTATCTGGCTTGAACAGGGACAAACGATCTCCCTCGAGTACCTGAGTGCTTACCTGATGGAATGGAGCCTGAGCATTGATAATATTTTTGTTTTCATACTCATCTTCTCTGCGTTTTCGGTAAAGGAAAAGAATTATGGAAGGGTGTTGCTGATCGGGATATTAATGGCTATCGTCTTTAGAATTGTCTTTATTACCGTTGGAGTGGCGCTGGTTGACAGGTTTCACTGGATCTTATATTTATTTGGAGTATTCCTCGTATATACGGGGTATAAAATGTTTATCACTGATGAAGGTGAGGAATTTGACCCTCATAAAAGCAGGGTCTATAAAACGTTGCAACGTTTCCTTCCGATCGTGGCGCATGATGGTAACGGGCAATTTAGCGTTCACCAGGATGGGAAAAAATATTACACCACTCTATTTGTGGTGGTTATAATGCTGGCAGCAATTGACCTCGTATTTGCGCTTGATTCAATTCCCGCGGTGATGGGCATATCAAGGGACAAACTCGTTATTTATACATCAAATATTTTTGCAGTGCTCGGCCTGCGTTCATTGTTTTTTTTACTTAGGGGCGCCGTCAGCCGGTTTGATTATTTGCCGCAGGGCATTGCCCTTGTGTTGATTTTTATTGGTCTTAAGATGCTTGGTGACAAGTGGATCAGCCAATGGATTGATAAAAATATACAGGTTGTAATCTCCCTGGGAGTGATACTGGTCTGTATATGGGGTTCGATCTTTTACTCGATTTTCATGAACAAAAAAGGACTGCCACCGGATGCCAGCGATGATAATGAAATCCAGGACCCGCGATAAGTTTTTTATTTGAAATATACGCTTACACATATCGCCCAAATTGTAGGATCAGCATCTGTTGTTCCCCCGAATGAAATTGAGAACCTGCTTTTGGATAGCAGGAAGGTTTATTCGCCCACTTCTTCTTTATTCTTTGCACTCAGGGGACCGCGAAGAGACGGACACCAGTTTATTGGTGAGTTGTATAAAAAAGGAGTAAGGGCCTTTGTATTGAGCCAGGCACAGGATGCAGCTTTATACCCCAACGGGCATTTTATTTACGTAGCCGATACGATGAAGGCGTTCCAACAACTTGCCATTTATCATCGAAGCCGGTTTACAATTCCCGTAATCGGCATTACAGGCAGCAATGGCAAGACGATCGTCAAGGAATGGCTCTATCAATTGTTGCATGAAGATTTTCATATTGTGCGCAGTCCTAAAAGTTATAATTCACAAATAGGAGTGCCCCTTAGCGTCTGGCAGATGGATGAACACCATACGCTTGCCATTTTTGAGGCAGGCATCTCACAGCCTGGTGAAATGGAGAAGATAGAAAAGATCATTCACCCCACCATGGGTGTTTTGACAAACATTGGCGAGGCGCATAATGAAGGATTTATCGATCAGGACCAAAAGCTCAAGGAAAAATTAACGCTGTTTCGGAATTGCCAGCTGTTAGTTGGCAGAGAAACCGATTTGAGCGCGGGAAAGGAATTTATAAGTTCTTTTGTACCACAACCTGAAATAGTAATGTGGGGTTCTTCTCCCGGCGATAATATAATCGTGAAACATATTGACAAAAAAGACAGCCACACAATTATTACAGTTTGCCCGGGCGGCGCGGAAAAGCAGTTCACCATCCGATTTACTGATGATGCATCGGTTGAAAACTCCATCACCTGTTATGTTGTTTTGCTGCAATTGGGAATTAGCCATGATCTGATCGCAAAAAGAATGGAACAATTGCAACCCGTCAACATGCGGCTTGAACTTAAGAAAGGCATCAATCATTGCACTATTATCAACGACAGTTACAGCGCTGACCTTAATTCATTGGAAATTGCATTAAATTTTCTTTCGCAGCAACAGGGAGAGGCTCAAAAAACAGTAATTCTGTCCGACCTTTTGCAAAGCGCCAGGAGTGATGACCAGTTATACCATTATATTATTGAAATACTTCAGAAACACAAAGTAAGCCGGCTGATAGGCATTGGGGAACATATTTCCGAAACGCTGAGGCATTTTGCCGGAAAGGTCAATGGCATTGTTGCAATAGAATTGTACGACTCAACAGAAAATTACCTGCGCCAATTCCGGTCCACGCAATTCAGGGAAGAAATTATTTTAATAAAGGGTGCCAGGATTTTTGGATTCGAGCAGATCGTTCAGTTGCTGGAATTAAAAGTGCATCAAACAATTCTTGAAATCAATCTTAATGCGATCGTGCACAACGTAAAAGTTTATCAAAAGCAACTGGGACCTGACACAAAGATGATGGCGATGGTAAAAGCATTTGCTTACGGAAGTGGAGGAGCGGAAATAGCGGGGATATTGCAATATCATAAAGTGGACTATTTGGGTGTAGCCTATGCCGATGAAGGGATAGAACTGAGGAAGGCTGGCATTCTTTTACCGATCATGGTAATGAACCCGGAAGAGGCCGCTTTTGAATCCCTGGTCGAATACAATCTTGAGCCTGATCTTTATTCATTTGCCCTGCTTCATTCATTTGAGTCGTTTTTGATCAATGAAGGATTGCAACGTTATCCCGTCCATATCGAAATTGAGACCGGTATGAACCGGCTTGGTTTTGCATTAAATGAAACAGGAAAATTATCCGAACACCTGGGATCCACCACAGTTATAAAAGTTCATTCTGTTTTTACACATCTTGCATCCAGCGAAGATCCCGGGCAGGATGAATTCACATTGCAACAATTTAACCTGTTTAAAGAAGCTGCCGGCACCATCGCCAAAAAGTTAAGTTATCCTTTCCTACAACATATCACGAACTCCGCCGGCATTTTCAGATTGCCTTACCTGCAGCTGGATATGGTAAGGCTTGGTATTGGGATGTATGGTGTTGATAGTTCCAACACTCATCAATCAATCCTCCAGCCCGTGGCCACTTTGAGAACCACGATTGCGCAATTAAAGCATTTAAAAAAAGGTGAATCGGTGGGGTATAACAGGAAAGGTGTGGTAAATCATGATGCGGTGATTGCAACGGTTCGCATTGGCTATGCAGACGGATATTCCCGAAAGATGGGAAATGGAAAAGGAAAAATGTGGGTTAAGGGGAAGCTGGTGCCTGTTATTGGCAGCATTTGTATGGATATGACCATGATTGACGTAACCGCAATAAAAGATGTACAGGAAGGTGACGAAGTGATCGTTTTTGGAAAAGAGTTGCCGTTGCAAAAGCTGGCAGAGTGGGCGGATACCATTCCTTATGAAATAATGACCGGTATCTCGCAGAGAGTAAAAAGAGTCTATTTTGAAGAGTAAACCGGTAAACCGGTGCCTCACAAGCGACATAATTGTACGTGCAGTACAATTCAGCTCCAATAACTTGCGTGGCTGTTTACTTTACTTGCCCTATATCACTTTTATGAGTTTATTGACTATAGCTCTTTGGCGTTTTGACCTATATTTGCTGCTTAAAAAAATTACGTGAAGCTAAGAAATGCGGTCCTGATCATTGCCCTTATTATCATTGCCGACCAGGCATTGAAAATATGGATAAAGACCAGTTATCCTTTTGGTCCAATTACCAATGTAATGGGTCTTTCGTGGTTCAGGCTTTATTTTATCGAAAATAAGGGGATGGCATGGGGCTGGGAATTTGGAGGAGAGTGGGGTAAAATGATCCTGACGCTATTTCGGTTGGCAGCCGTGATCTTTGGCAGTTGGTATTTAGTTAAGATTGTAAAGCAGCAATACAGCACGGGCTTTATCGTATGTGCCGCGCTTATTTATGCGGGGGCGTTGGGCAACCTTATTGACAGTATGTTTTATGGATTAATTTTCGAAGAAAGCAGTTACTCACAGGTAGCGAAAATTTTTCCTTCGCACGGCTATGCAGGTTTCCTGCACGGCAGGGTAGTGGACATGCTTTATTTCCCCATTATAAAAACCACGTATCCATCCTGGGTGCCCTTTGTTGGCGGGGAGGAGTTTGAGTTTTTCAGTCCAATCTTTAATATCGCCGATGCCTCCATATCTATTGGTGTGATCACACTGTTTGTATTTCAAAAACGCTTCTTCAAGAGGCATCGCCCGGAGGAAAAGCATCCCACAGTAGAAACGAGCACCGAAATAAGCGACAAAATGCAGGTGCTTTAATATCATTCGCGTTTTACCAAAAAAATAACCGGCTTTGATACCGGCTACTTGCTTGCCAACTATTGTGTGCTGGAACTGCTGATTCCTGCGTGTAAATTCATTTATTCGTAGTGACGAAACCATCCCTTATCATCCGGCTCGATATCTTTTGCCTTTTTAGTTCTTGGCCTCAACGCGTTCAACACACTTTTATAAGGATTGGTCATGGGATGAACGCGAATGCGCGTGGTTGGTTTAGAATCGTTGCCAAGCAATGCTTTCAAACGCGGCGACGGCTCGCCATTCTTTGCTTCAGCCACTGCTTTTTCGATCGCTTTAAGAGGATAAGCAGAATAATAGAAAGAAGGTTTCATGTTGTTTTTCATATGGGTGGATTTAAGGTCAACGAATCCCGTTTTCCCATCAGAAAGATAGTGCGTTAAACCCCGTTTTCAAGCAATGTGCTGGAAAAAAATGAGAACGATAAACCGTTCTTGTTTTTTTACGATAGGAAATTTACTAAAATCGTTCCTGGTAATATTTCAGTTCAGCCATTTCCAGGCAATTGCACAGATTTCTGCGCGAATATCCTGTAGAAAGCATTAATTCAGCTTTCCAACCATGTTGGCGGGAACCACCCATTCATCGAACTCTTCGGGTGTTACATATCCAAGTTTCACAGCCATTTCTTTCAAAGTAGTTCCTTCTTTGTGCGCCTTCTGTGCAATCTCGGCAGCCTTATAGTAGCCAATCTTTGTATTTAATGAAGTGACGAGCATCAGCGAATTGTTCACGTGGTTCCTGATATTTGTTTCAATAGGTTCAATGCCCGACGCGCATTTGTCGTTAAAGCTGACGCAACCGTCGCCTACCAGGCGGGCGCTGTGCAGAAAATTATATATCATCACCGGCTTAAACACATTTAATTCGAAATGACCATTGCTGCCGGCAATGCTTATCGCCACATCATTTCCCAGTACCTGTGCCGCAATCATCGTCAATGCCTCACATTGTGTGGGATTTACTTTGCCGGGCATGATGGATGAACCGGGCTCATTGTCGGGAATAAAGAGTTCGCCTATGCCGCTTCGTGGACCGGAAGACAATATCCGTATATCGTTAGCGATCTTCATCAAACTTACCGCAACCGTTTTTAACGCGCCATGTGATTCCACTATTGCATCATGTGCCGCGAGCGCTTCAAATTTATTTTCCGCGGTTACAAATGGCAGTTCTGTTAACGCAGCGATATGCCGGGCTACGTTCTCAGCGTAAGCCGGTGGAGTATTGATGCCCGTGCCCACAGCCGTACCACCGAGCGCCAGTTCCGCGAGATGAGGCAATGTATTTTTTATAGCTTTCAACCCGTGGTCCAGTTGTGATACATAGCCGCTGAATTCCTGTCCCACTGTAAGCGGCGTGGCATCCATAAAATGCGTGCGCCCGATCTTTACAATGTTCATGAATTGCCTGCTTTTGTCGGCAAGTGTATTTCTCAGCTTTTCAATACCGGGGATGGTGACCCCGATCAGCATCCTGTAAGCAGCGATATGCATTGCAGTTGGAAACGTATCGTTGGATGATTGTGATTTGTTCACATCATCATTCGGATGCAGAGTCTTTTCTTTATCTGTTAATTTACCGCCCTTAATTACATGGCCGCGATAAGCAACTACTTCGTTCACGTTCATATTGCTTTGGGTACCGCTCCCCGTTTGCCAAACTACCAAAGGAAAATAAGCATCAAGTTTTCCTTCCAGTATTTCATCACAAACCTGTGATATTAATTCGCATTTTTCTTTGCTTAGTACACCTGCCTCAAAATTGGTGATGGCGGCTGCTTTTTTAAGCCAGGCAAAAGCCCTGATGATTTCTTTGGGCATTTTATCAGTGTCCTGTGCTATCCGGAAATTGTCAATGCTACGCTGGGTCTGCGCACCATAATAGGCATCGGCCGGAACTTTCACTTCGCCCATCGTGTCCTTTTCTATGCGGTATTCCATAATGTCAATTTTGTGCGGCAAATGTAGGTAATTATGGTTTTTCCTTCTGCTTGATAAGCTTTGAGCGTAGACATGAGGCTACAACATAACACCAATTGGCATTTTTAGTA
>Ga0207701_10000251_pt1 | contig 54895 bp, 49 predicted proteins | sample KBSSwiSSwithPhiX_FD_184294 | JGI IMG/M metagenome (GOLD analysis project Ga0207701, IMG submission 184294) | Switchgrass rhizosphere bulk soil microbial communities from Kellogg Biological Station, Michigan, USA, with PhiX - S5 (SPAdes) (version 2) | ecosystem: Environmental > Terrestrial >... | reverse complement strand
TGGCGCGGCTTGATTCGGCTTTTGCCCAAAAGCCTCACCCTCGCGGGTCTGCCCATCCATGTCGCTCGCTTCCTAGCGGCTCCATTGTCAGTCCGCCCATCGCTTGGCTGCCTCGCTAAATGTCGCGAGCTTCCCATCATACTCTTTGTCTTGCTCATGCTCTCCATGCGGAAGCCGTACGGCGCGGCGTCGGCAAACGCGCCTACAACATTCGCGCTTATTTACGTCCATTCGCGGGTTGTTGACTAGGATCTTGTCCCAACAACAGCCTGCATCCAGCTTGCGGGATGCATCAGCCGGCTGAGACCCGTTCGCCCCTGTTCAGCCGTGGCGTGGCCAACATGCTCGTGGCCACTTTCGCCTTCGCGAGCATGAACGTTTTCATCAAACAACTCGATCGCATTCCGGCGATGGAGATCGTCTTTTTCCGTTGCTTCGTTTCCGGACTGATCTGCGGAGTGGAAATCGCGCGTCGGCAGCTCGACTGGAAAGGCAACAATCACACTCTCCTGATCGCGCGCGGCACTTTCGGCACGCTCGCCCTTTTCACTTTCTTCATCACCCTGCAACACATGCACCTCGCCACTGCGGTCACCATCCAATATTTATCGCCGATTTTCACCGCGCTCATTGGCGTGTTTCTTCTGGGCGAACTTGTGCCAGCGCGGCAATGGTTCTTCTACGGAATTGCTTTTATCGGCGTGCTCGTGCTCAAAGGCTTCGACGCGCGCGTCTCCACTTTTTACCTGATTGTTGGCATAGTCTCGGCGTTCTGCTCGGGCATGGCCTATAATCTGGTGCGCCGACTCCGCGAACGCGAAGACCCGATTATCGTCGTGTTTCAGTTCCAGCTCGTCGGCATCGCAGCGGGGCTCGTCTTCCTTTGCTTTGGTTGGCAAACGCCAGTGCGATGGGAATGGCTCTCGCTTCTCATGTGCGGCGTCCTGACTCAAATCGGCCAGGTTTGTCTGACCAATGCCCTTCAATCCGAGCGGATCGCGAAAGTAGCAGTGTTGAATTATCTCGGCCTGATCTACGCGTTAATCTTCAGCGTCACGATCTTCGGCGAAACCTACAGTGCCCAGACCGTCTGCGGCATATTGTTAGTCATAACCGGAGTGTTGTTAGCAGTGATTTACGGCAAACCCAAGCAGCCCGAAGTGATCGAAGAAACAGAAACGGCCGTTGTGTAACTCACCATCAGGGAATAACCACGGATGACCCTCCGGCCAGCTCAGGGCCTCGAGCGTGTCGAGACGGCACAGATGAATCGGATCTAACCGCGAATGGACCAGCCTTCGCCAAGGCTACGGCGCGGCAGGCGCTAATAGACGCGAATGTTGTAGGCCGCAATTGTTTGCCCGGCCTGCCTCGCTGATCGCGAGCCATCCAGGCTATGTCGATAAATCTCCATTCCCGACGCGGCGCCGTCTGGCTCCCGCATCAAGATTTGCCTCGCATCCGTTGCCATGATTCTTGACACAATCGTGCGCGCTTCGCCCCGGTGGCGTCAGCAGTACCTCGTCTTGAGAAAGCATTCTCTGGTGCGAAAGTCGAAATCGGTGAAAAGGAAGAACGGGATTCACTGCCGCATGGTTTCATCGGTCCCAAAGCGGCGCCGGCGTCGTTTAGTGATGTCGTTTGAAATGGTGCGCCTGGATCGCGCATCTTCCGAGCCTCTTTACGAACAACTGTATCGTCAGATTCGAGAAGAACTCGAGCACGGCAGTTTTGACTCAAGCGCTTCCCGGGTGCCTTCCTCACGAGCTCTCGCTGCAACTCTCGGGATTTCAAGGCCGACCGTAAACCTGGCGTTCTCAAAACTGCTGGGCGAGGGCTATCTTCAAACCCGGAAACGGTCTGGTATTTTTGTCGCCGACCATTTACCGGCATCTTTTCTTAAAGCTGCCAGGCTGGCGACAACCGCGCACACCGAGCATTCCCCGCGTGTCGCCCGACGTGTCACCAGACTGATCGATGTTCGCACGGGCGGACAGCTCGATGTCGGAATGGGCGGGCCGCCGGGCGTTACATTTGTCGCGGGGTTGCCGGCGGTAGATGAATTTCCGATTGCTATTTGGGAACGCTTGCGCGCGCAGGTTTTGGCGAAAAAGGGAGCGCACCTACTGCGCTATGCCTCGAGCCGTGGTGAGATCGAACTGCGGAAGGCCGTCGCTGCCTACCTGTGCGACTTCCGCGGTGCTACTTGTCAACCTGACCAAATCGTCGTCGTGGGCGGCATGCAACAGGCGATGCTGGCGTGCGCGCTCGCATTGGTCAATAAAGGTGGCGTAGCATGGATCGAAGACCCCGGCTACCATCAGATCCGTAATGTCCTGGGGTTTGTCGGCGCCAAAGTGGTCCCGCGCCCGATCGATCGTGAGGGGCTGGTAATCGGGAAGTGCTCACGGCCAAATTCACCCAGCCTCATTTTCGTCACACCGTCACACCAGTTTCCGCTCGGTGTGACGATGAGCCTGAAGCGGCGCAAAGCGCTCATCGAGTTTGCGGAGTCGCGCGACGCCTACGTCCTGGAGGACGATTACAATTCCGAGTTTCGCTTCGACGGGCCGCCGCTGCCATGTCTTCAAGGTTTGGACCATGCCGGCCGGGTGATTTATGCCGGCACCATGAGCAAAATCCTTTATCCATCGCTGCGCCTCGGTTTTCTGGTCGCACCACCAGAACTTGTCGACAGCCTGGTCAAGGTGCGCGCTGTCATGGACCAGCACTCTCCAGCGATTGATCAAGCTACGCTGGCGCGTTTTATCACCGAGGGATTTTTCCTCAGCCATGTGCAACGCATCCGCGAACTCTATGCTCAGCGGCGCGTATTCTTTATCGAACGATTCCAAAAATGGCTGGGCGACTATTTCGACCTGGAAATAACACCGGCCGGGTTGCATTTCGTCGCCTGGCTGCGGCGCGAGGAAGATTTCCCTTTGCTCATGCGTGCTCGTGAGCAACTCGGCGGTTGGCCACGGCCTCTCTCTTTCTTCTGCATGGAGGCTCAGTTAGCTCCGGCATTCGCCTTTGGATTTGCTGCCTGGTCACATGCGCAAATTGAACAGGGTTTGGCGAAACTAGCATCGACGTTAAGACAACTGAAACAGCGTGGCGCGGGAAACGGTGCACCTTTTCGAATCGGCCCGACTAACCTCCCGGCGACAGCCGCCGGGAGGTTCACGAGACACTTACACGCGGAATGAATTCCCCGAACTGAACTCAGCGCGCCGGTGTTGCATTTCCCCAGGCCGCGGAGGAGGAGTCGAGGGAAACGACCTGCGATGGGGCAACAGTCGTCTTCGTTTTCATTCCCATCGAAGTCAGCGGCAGTTTGCCTTTGACGCGAGCCAGGAATCCGTGAGCAATGCCGGAAGCATCGACGTAACGACCACAAACAGTCCCGTTCGAATTGATTCCGTTAAGGGATGTAAAGGTTGCTCCGGGATAATCGAAAGTGAAGAAGCTGCTAGGCAAGCCAAAGAAAAGACCATGAGTTACGCCTGAGCTGTCCGAATATCTGCCAACCACCAGGTTCTTCTCGTTAAGTCCAAACAGAATCGTCGCAACAGAGCCCGTCGGATCGATCGGGAAGTGCAGCGCTCCGGCAGCGTCTCGATAGTAGCCATGAAGGATGCCTGAGCTATCTACGAAGTATCCTACCAGCAACTTGTTTGTATTACTAAGCTCGTAGGCAAAGGTCCCGCCCGCTCCCGGGACGGCAAACGAGGTTACGACTCCGTGACGGTCAAGGATGAACCCCTGGAAAACCCCGCTGCCGTCAGGATCAAATCCACCGGTAGCGTCGCCGGGGTCGTTTATCCCGAGGAAATTGGTTTGGACCGTGCCGGGAACATCGTACTCTGTGAAGGTGCTGCCCGACAGGAAGAACGAGTGAATGGTGCCATCGCTGATAAGGTAGTCACCGACGACCAGGCCTGAGTTAGTGATGCCTCGGCCTTCGGTAAAGCCCGCGGTATCGTTTGGGTCAGCGATCGGCGCGCTAAAGCTACCATCGCTGTACCGGATAAAACCGCGCTCCACTCCGGTTGAATCGATGAACACCCCAACGACGTCGCCTTTTCCGTTAATCTTTTGCGGCAAGGTCTGATTTCCCGTGCCGGGATAATCAAAAGTTGCGATCACTTCGATTGAGCCTGAGCTCGGTGGCGGCTGCGCGAACGTTCCCGTCAATGGAAACGAACACAAAACTGCCAGAATGCTGCTGAACATATGGTTTAGTTTCATAATGATATCTGCTTAACCGGCGACATAGCGGAGGCACAATGCCCAGTTGGCGAATTTCGATATGGCCAGTTTGCGTATGCGGCTCGACATATCTGGACCCCCTATCGAGGTTATCTTTCGCAGTCTACGCCGCGGATGAAAACGTGAGCGTAACGTCCTGATCAAAAATGGAGCTGATCGACCAAGTGATGCGCGGGTCTCGTTAATGAGCGAGGAGCAGCCAATCCCAATGGAGAGCTAGTCGGAAGGCACGTTGAGAATAGCCGAGCGCTTTAGCGCTGGGTTCGCTGCCCACCAAAGCATCGGAGTCCCGTAGGGACGACAGAACCAATGCGACGACGGTCCTAGGCGGCGGGGCCGATCGTGATCGGGGTTAATTACGGTCGGAGCTCGTCCTCGGGCTCTGAGATCTCCTCGCGGACACCTAGCTGAGTCATCGCGAAGACGAGTAACCGCTCGGCCTGAGTCATGGCGGCGTAGCGCGTTAATACCTCTCGTGCCAGCGCAGGCCGGTCGGTGATCAATCCATCCGCACCGAGGCCGATCATGCGGATCATGCGTTGGGGATCGTTCACGGTCCACACATAAACCGGCTTGTTTGCCGCGTGCGCAGCACGGATGAATCGCCGTGTCGCCGTGCGCGATTCCACCGCGAGAAAGTCGTACGGCAAACGACTCGGTTGCCCAATTGTTTTCGCTGCCAACAGTCCAGCCGTCCAGTTCGGTCGTAGCCGCTTCATGTTGTCGACCATGGTGCGGTTGAGCGACATCGTGACGATGTCGTTTTGCATGCCTGCTGCCTCGACTAACTCAACGACGCGCTGCTCGAGACGTTGGCTCTTTCGGTAATCCTTCAGTTCGATGTCGACTCGACAAACGCCTTTGCAGACCGCTAGTGCCTCGGCCAGCGTCGGCGTGCGTTCGTCCTTGAAGGTCGCAGAAAACGAGCTGCCAATGTCGATCTCTCGAAGCTGTTGTTCGGTCGAGGACCAAATTTGGAGCGGCGAGCGCGCCACTTTCATAAGGTCGCGATCGTGCGCGACAACTACGACTCCGTCTGATGACTCCTGCACATCCAGCTCCACAAAATCCGTATGCTCTTCGGCCGCCCGTCGAAACGCCGCCAGGGTATTCTCCGGGGCTGAGGCGGACGCGCCACGATGTGCGAACACGAGCACGTGCCGGTCGGTCCACGTGTCTTTCATTAGTAGATGTGCCAATCCAGACGCGACGACGATTGCGACGACGAGCCCGGCAATCACTGCCGCCCATGAAATTCGGAAACGTTTGCCCTCGATCTCCAGCTCATCGCGGAACGGCTCCGGCAGATGTAGTTGTGCTCCGGGACCGGTAGCGAGAAAAAAGCGTACGACGATGAGCGCGAACAACGCTGCGGAAACAATGCTCACTGCGATCGAGCAGACGAACCAAAGTGTCACGACTGTACCCACCAGCACAAGCAATCCCGCCATTGTGCCGCCGAACGCCGGCGCAAGCAGGCGTCCGAGCAATTCGATTCCAACCGAAGTGACGGACGACATCACCAGCGTGATCAAACCCCAAAGCGCGAACACCACCACAGTCTGAACGCGGTGTCCGTTCATGCGCTGCGCACTCTCCCCGAACGCGCGCCACGGACGCATTCGCTCGAAGACGACCAGCGGAAGAACCAGCACCCAGCCCGAAAGCTTCCGTGCGAGCACAATCGCGAGCGACAACGCAAGTATCGCAACGATCGTACATGCCGCGATGAACACCGGAGGGTGCGCCTTCAGATAAAAATTGATGTCGTGTTCGCGCAGGAGCAGCCAATAGGTCGCGCCGATCGCGGCGAGGAATGGAGCCGCGAAAAGAAGGAGCCGGAAGAAGAGTCCGAGCGTCAGCCAGAGAATCGAGGCCACCCGCGCCGCGCCGTGCATGACCCCGTCCCGAACGCGCACGCGAACGCCGCGGGCGTGTGCGAGGCCCACCGTCATCAGGCACGCCTGTCCGAAGATCGCAATGCCAATACTCGCCGCGACCAACAGCAACAACGCCGCGAGTCCGGACGTCGTCGTGAAGAGGAAGAGCGCGATATCTACGTCGGTCACCGCTGAGCTACCCGAACGGGACACCAGCGTCCGCAGCAACGCCTCGCTCAGCGGCGTAATGACGATGAAGGCGATCGCCGCGACAAAGACTTCAACGCCGGCGAGCGTTCTGCAATCGCCCGCGAAATCGCGAATCGCACCTTTGAGTATCGCCAGCGCTCCAGTGTCTTCAGTCGTTCTCATTCACATACGCAACGCCGCCTACTGCGTCTTTCATACTTCGATCAAGGTTCCTAGTGTGCGACTCTATCTGAACCATCCCGGTTTGGCCAAGAAACTTGGGAAACATGATCGTTGCTACTCGTTGGACCCGTGACATCAGCTAGCTTCAACAACAAGCTCGTGCCGGAGATAAATTCGATTTGGGCTACAACGGATAGCAGGTTTACGGGCGGAAAGAGTCTGTTACCGTGCGCGGTGGCATCTTCTTCACGCGGGCCCTTTTATCGTTAGGTCTTAATAACCCCATGCTTCGCGCGGGCGCAATTTTTCTGACATTATGGGCGGGATTCAATCTCGTGCTCGCTCTCTGCATTCTCTTTGCAATTATTGTGCTTGGAAAGAATGCTCCGGCCTTAACGATCCTGTATGGCGACACGCAGGCGATCGGAATGGACGCCCGCGCCTTGGCAACAATTAATGCATTGGCAGTAATCTTGAATGCATGTGTCGCCGCGCTCTGCGGGTTGTCACTTGCCATCATATGGCGTGCAATCATCCGGAAGGTTAGGTGGGCATTTTGGTCGCTGTCGACCTGTCTCATCTTCCTTCAGATCGTCGGTTTCGCCAGCGACTCATTTCTTCAGCACAAGGATCTGGTTGCGAACAGCGCGTCTTCTCTTTGCCTGCTCGCTGGTGTGACATTTGCTGCGATTGGAGTTCTTCGAACCAGCAACCCTGGGACCTGAGGCGAGAAAGTCTTCGGGCTCACGGCTTCTGGGACAGATCGCCAATGCCTGCTCCAATTCCAGCCAATGAAGCCAAGCGGCTCGAAGCTCTGCGCCGCTATCAGATCCTCGATACGCCGACTGAGCAGATTTTCGATGATTTTGCCTTTATCGCGTCTGTCATATGCCAAACGCCGATCGCGACGATGACCCTTGTGGACGCCGATCGCCAGTGGTTCAAGGCTCGCGTTGGCCTTGATACGATCGAATCATCCCGCGAGCATGCCTTTTGCGCCCACACCATCCTTGGCGACGAGGTCATGATTGTTGAGGACGCTACTACTGACAAGCGCTTCGCCGACAATCCGCTCGTCAAAGCCGAACCACACATCCGGTTTTATGCTGGCGCTCCGTTGATCGACCGTGAGGGTTTGGCGCTCGGATCAATCTGCGTCATCGACCGGAAACCCCGCCCTCTCACCCGCGAACAGAGCCGGGCCTTGGAGGCCATTGCGCGTCAGATTATTTCACAGTTAGAGTTTCGCAAAACTTGCGCCGCGCTCGCGGAGGCGCTCACCGAGCTCAAGACGTTACACGGTCTGCTTCCGATTTGTTCGCATTGCAAAGGAGTTCGGAATGACGCCGGATACTGGGAGAGTGTCGAGGGTTACCTGCAGACCCATACCGAAGCGGTGCTTAGCCATGGTATTTGCCCAAAATGCCTGGAGGAATATCACCCCCACATCTACGAAAAAATGCGTGTCAAAGGCATGGTCTGAACAACCGCTGCCTTTTCGATTGCTTTCAAGCCTCAGGAACCCGCCATCGGGAAGAAACGGTTACTCGTTCTGCATTCGCCTTTTGCCTGACCAGAACACATCGCCTTCCACGCGATACTCGGCGGGAGTAGGACCTTAGTCGGATAGACTTCGCGGGGGAGTTGGCGGACAGTCGAGTGAAATAGTCTCTTTATACCGAATCGTCTATGTACTGTGCATCTTTCATCTGGGATCCCGGAACTTACGATGCTGAGTTTCACAGGCTGAATGATCTGATCAACAAGGTCGCGCAATCGTCGGACGGATTTCTGGGATCGGAATCATGGCAGTCACCGGATGGGTCACGCAGATGTGCAAACTACTATTGGGCGGACCTCGAAACGCTTAGGACCTTCTCGATTAACCCCATTCACAAAGAGGCAAAGAAACAATATGCTCGCTGGTACAAGGGATACCAGATCGTTATCTCGGAAGTCATTCGTTCCTACGGTGACGGCAAGTTGCAGCATATCACGGAATCCAAGACTAAGCGTCCAGCCGCTAAGCGCAGGCCGATGTGATGAGCAGGTGAATCTGGCTCGCCCTGTTGCTGATCTTATATTTCGTTAGACCTTTCCTATGCCTATTCTTGTCCGCACGATCATTCTCCTTACGATCTCGAACATCTTCATGACGTTCGCCTGGTATGCTCATCTCCGTAATCTCCATGAGAAACCGTGGTTCATCGCCGCGTTCGTCAGCTGGGGATTGGCCTTCTTTGAGTATCTTTTCCAGGTTCCGGCCAACCGCCTCGGCTACGCTCAATACAGTCTGGGTCAGTTGAAGATTCTTCAGGAGGTCATCACGCTTTCTGTTTTCGCGCCGTTTGCCGTTTTGTATATGCGGCAGCCTTTGAAGCTGGACTTCCTTTGGGCCTCGCTTTGCATGGTGGGAGCAATTTATTTCATGTTCCGGTCGTAATACGTCTTAAACAGGGTTGCGGCCTTAGAACGTTGGGTATTCGTTGCGGACAGATCATTTTGTATGAACAGCTATTCCTTCGACCACGTTGACCTGCGCGTTTCCAGCTTCGCAGAAGCGAGGAAATTTTATGACGTGTTCCTCCCGGCTTTGGGGTTTCCCGGAATCCGAGCCATGGAAATCGAAGTTTGCTACTACGCGGCGGGCGACCGAAAAATGGTGCCGTTCATCGCGCTGAACGAGGAACCGGGCCATCGCGGCAACGCGAACCGCTTCGCCTTTCGTGCGGATAGCGACGAAGAGGTCGATCGTCTGGCCGCGATTATCCGTCAGGCCGGCGCGCTCAATGTGGAAGGACCCGAATACTGTCACGAATACACTCCGGGCTACTACGCCGTTTTCTTTGAGGATGGCGACGGCAACAAATGGGAGATCTGCAACCGCAACTCCCGCGTGCGCTGAAACGCCCTTAATTTGACTCACGACCTACCCCAGCCCGCCTGACAAGCGCGCGAGTCTCAGCGGTCTCCGTTCGGAAGCAGCTGGTAGTGTTACTCTTCTTCGGAATTTTAACACTTTCTTAACATGTGCTCCAAACCAGCAATAACCTGGTCGAGATCGCCAGAAATGACCGACTGATAATGTAACAACTTAGTTACAATCCAAGGTGGCGGACTTGGTAACAATGTAGTTACGGTTAACATGCGGCCCGGTGATTGAATCGCTGCGAATGTTGGGCGTGAAAACTACAACTAAACCTAGTAGGAACGGTTCCACCTCAGGTGAGAACTTTTCATCACCAAACGATGGTGAGAGCAAGGTCACAACTCGCAAGAGTTATGTTAGTCGTCGTTCGTTCCTGGGCCGAACCATTGCCCTGAGCGCGGCGACAATGGGCGCCGGAATGTTAACCAAGATCCGTGCGGCACAAGACGCGTTTTCAAGTGGAGGGCTTTGCCGTGGAGACGCGGCCCTGCTTCGTTTCCCAGCGGCCTTGGAAACACTCGAGGCCGACTTTTGGATCCAATATAACGAGCTCGGCGGCATCCAGGACGATGAAGTCCCGGGCGGCAGTGGTAATGAAGCCTACTCGGATGCATTGGAGCTGATTGAGGATGAGATGGGAGACTACATTCATGACAACACCGATGATGAGATCACCCATTGGAATTTCCTTAATGCCTATCTGGTTTCCAAGGGAGCGGCTCCTTCAAATTTGGAGGCATTTCGCACTCTGAAGGGCAGCACAGCGACAGGAGTCAACCAAGACTTGATTGGCAAGCGGCTGACTAACCTGACTCAGCTGACCCTGGATACGAGCTGGTGGACGCGCTATCGCGACGACAAGCATAACCCGGATCTTGATCCAAACTTTGTTTTCCCGCAGGCGGTCCCGACCTTGTTTGTGAATCAGCACACGGCGATTCCCCGCACGGATGCAGATACTCAGGATGCAAATTTCCTGCAGGCAATTGCGAACACGGCGGCTTTCCACTTCCCAACTATTGAACAAGGTGGAAATAGCCTTTACCCGTCACTGGCGCAAAGGGCTACAGATGTCGAAGTGCTGCGAATCTTGATGAGCATCGGTCCAACTGAGACCATGCACTTTCAAACGTGGTCGGATGTGGCGGGCAATGCACCGCCTCTGACTGCGGTCGATCCGGTCACAGGTGTTAAAGTAACGTTTCCAGACTTTGAGGTAGAGAACGAACTCTTCGACAAAGCCTTGATCATGCCCGAGCCATGTCCGTTCCTAAATCGAAACCTCCCCGCGGTTTCGATCATTCGGCCAACGAACACGCAAGGAGCTGCGATGGGTGCTCTCAAGTTTCTAACTGACATGGGACTCTTCATCGGCCAATCACCAGCGTTCTTCGCCTACATGACTCAACTGGCGCAGGATGCAGATCGGGCGCAACGCGGCGGTTACTAGACTCTAGAAACGATCAGGTTCCCCCCGGAACAAGATACGATGACTATGGCTGCTACGCGTAGCGTTCAGTGCTAGACGCTGAACACAATGGGAGCCCGCTGCCTGTCGCGTCTATGCCGAGATACCGCCTTGTTTGCACACGGTTTCATGCGCTTATTGGACTCGGATTGAAGCGGCGGCGACGTCGTTACGAGAGTGGACAGCCGGTTTGTTTCATGGCTTCGGCGCGGGGTTGGACCGGCCGCATCGCCGTCTTTACCTATGACCCTAGTTTACCGTTATTGTGACAGGCTGCGATGGAATGCCATTGGCCACTACTTCCAATGTGCTGCTTCCGGTTTCGGCAGTCGTTGGCACATCAAAAATAGTCGATACTCTGGCTGTCCCTGTTGCTACGCCCATTGTGCTATGACCATGGGTGCGCGCATAAAAGACGTGATGACTTGTTAAGTTAGTAATCCGCGCCAAAGGATAATTTGTGGCGGTCTCAAATTCATCTCCGAACGACGCTGCTTGAGATAATCCATTAAACTGTTGCCCTGATATCGGATAAGACAAACCGCGGGTCACAGTAGCCGGAAACTTCTTGATTTTTGGTGCCCAGGTACGTCGGAAGTTTGTTTTGGCCGGCGTATAGAGCTTCACGGAAGAGCCGTTACTCACCAAGGCTTGACCAGTAGGGATAATCATCAATGCGCCCGGCGCGGTCAGGGTTGCGGTCAGATTTGTTCCATCGAACTCATAGAGGCGTCCGCTTGAGCCTTCGACCAGCGCATTGCCGTTGGGGAGAAGGACTGAAAAATTATCGCCCGCGTTATCGCCGTTCGGGAAGTCAGGACCGACCTGCCAGGTGCCAGTGCTTGGCGTGTAAATAGCAGTGTGTCCAGCGCCACTGCCGCTTGAGGTGTAGGAGCCCGTGGCGAACACGCGACCATCGGTCATGAGGAGCGCCGGGCCGACCTCACCCGGGGGATAGTAGCAAAACTCTCCGTGGTTACCATAAGGCAAGCAGCCGAATGGTGAAGGTGAGTGAAGGTCTACGATTGTGCTGCCAGCTGTTTGCCAGCTTTGAGTTCTAGGGTTATAGATCTCAGAGTTGGGTGCATTCTGCACATCAAAGGTAAAAATCGTGCCATCGGGCAAAAGGGTCCATCCTTCTTCGGCGTTGAAATCACTCTTTCCCGCTGTCCCGAGTAAAGTCCAAGTCAGTGTGACTGGTTCGAGGGCCGCCACCTGCATATCCAGCTTGCGACCTACCAGGAAACGTCCATCCGGTAGGACGGTACCGGGAGAGTCACCGATAAAGTCCCATCCGGGAGGTGGAGGCAGCGGCGTCCACGTGTTGGCAATCGGATCGTAGACTGAACCCTGGTTAGTGAGAGTGAATTGCCCGTTGTTATACTCGCCCCCGATGATGACCAGGCGGCCGTCCGCCAGCACGGCGGAGGTGAAAGCATCCGGAACATATCCGGCTTGCAGCGAAGCAAGCTTAGACCATATGCCGTTAACATAGTTTCCGTTGATATCCGGAGTTAACTTGTACCAGTCTTGTTGGCGATCGGCCTGGCACATGATCGTGCCGTCGGTTAGTTGAAACGCGAGATTGGCGCCACCTGGGGGAGGATGGACCAAGTTAGTCAATGTCTGAGCCGGCGCGAGGCTTGCTAGTGCGAGTAAGCCGTTGAGTGTAATTGTAAGAGTAAGTTTGTTAGCCATAGAGTTTCAGTTATTTCTTTCCGCAGGAATTGCTGGAAAGCGGTTGGAGATTGCAAGAATAACGGTGAGCCTTTCGAGTTCGTGCCAAAATGTCAAGCTCATTCGGCGAGAGACGGGCCCTTGGGCAACCAAGGTTTGTTCCTGTCACGTGTCGGGCCTGGATCAGCGCTTACTTTGACTTCGCGCGGCGGCGGTGGCTTGCGCTTGACCTTCTCCGGGCGGGTTCGTCCGCGGTAACACTCGGATTATCGCCATCATTCCGCCGTCTTCATGGTCGAGGATGTGACAGTGGTAAACGAAATCCCCTACGTCTGGACCGCGGAAGTCCATTCGCAGTGTGACGCTCGGATATGGACCTATGCCGGGCCAATATGGAATGTCGACCGTGTCTCGGAATTGCTGTTGCTCGGGCGGCAAGATTCTTCCGTTCTGCGCGAGAGTCAGGAAATGAAGCTGGTGCATGTGGAACTCGTGATTCTCCATCGCGCGATTTTCGATTGTCCAGTCTTCTACTGATCCCTGGGTAGTCACGATTGAAGGCGGATCATCCATATGAAACGGCTTCGGGGTTTGCCCGTTCACTGTGATATAGAAGTAGTTATCATCTTCCGAAAAGTAGAGTTTGCGGATTGCGGTCGGCTTAGCCTGCGCCAATCCTGCGAAACGCTCCATGGGTGGAGGACCTGAGGCCGCCGGCACAGTCGTGATATCGGCCGCCTTGGCACCAAGCGTCGAGGTTTCGATCAAAAGGAGCGTGCGCGTCGGATCGACATCGCCGAGTGGGCCGGTTGTCACAGCCTCGGTCAGGAACCGGGCGTCCAGTACTCCCGCGGAGGGGCCAGTCATGATGACTTCCGCCCGTCCTGCGGGCGGAAGAAGAATATGAGTTCGCTCGACGCTTCTTCCGCGGCCTGACCCGTCCTGGGATCCAATAGGCACGCTGTCGAGAGCGACTAAGTCCATCTTTTGCACGATGCCGTCGTACTGAAATTGTAAATCGAGGATTGTATGAGCACATGAATTCACGACCCGCCAAAATTGTTTCTCGCCGGGCTTCATCTCGATCCTCGCCGGAACGAACGCTGGTCCGGCAATCGGCACATAATTGACTGAAAGATCGGTTGCTGACTCGTCATCAACCAGCATTCCCGGCCGCGACAGATTGCGTCAATTTGCAGCCCGCTTTCCCTCGGAGAATGCCTTCGCTTTTCGCGCTGGTTTCAAGTGTCGTCGCAGATTTTTCTCGACAAGTTTACGGGAAAACCGTAAATGTGACGGTTAATCAATTTTTGGAGCTTAACGCTGAGGTTTATCCAAAAGCGAGGGCATCGTATGATGAAGAATAACTTCAATTCTCAACTAGCCCTCCTTAATTTAAGGCTTCTAACCCCGCTCGGCGTTGTAATAACTGCCGTTTTTTTGGCAGTGCCTGTTGCGCAGGTTGTTGGCGCGAACTTGCCCAACGCCGCTAACAGCGTCGCGCCAAGTAAAAGGCCTGTGGCGAATTCCAAACAGTTTTGGCGATCGACCGGCGGCCCGCAGGGCGGCGATGGTCTGGCCCTGGTTACAACTGTGAACGGCTATGTCTTCGCCGGTACCCTTGGCGGAGGTGCTTTTCGCTCCGCCGATAATGGTAAAACCTGGGTGCCGGCCAGCAATGGATTAACCGCAACCGATGTCCGCGCGCTGGCCACCAATTCCGCCGGGGACGTTTTCGCAGGAACCTTTGGCGGTGTCTTTCGCACTACCGACAACGGAGATACGTGGACTCCGGTTAACAATGGATTGGAGTATCCGTTCGTCATCTCCCTGGCTATAAATGCCAGTGGAGATATCTTCGCCGGGACCTTCGAAGGGGGAGGTATCTACCGGTCGACGGATCAGGGGGAGAGTTGGACATTGGTCAACAACGGTCTGACCAACACCTATGTACCCGCTCTGGCGATTAACGCCAGCGGACAAATCTTTGCCGGGACATGGGGTAACGGAGTTTTCCTTTCCACGGACAACGGCGAAAGTTGGACAGAAGCCAGTAGTGGAATTGCTCAGCCTTTCATACTTTCGTTAGTCATCAATGCGCACGGAGATATTTTCGCCGGCACCGATTTCGGTGACGGAGTATATCGCTCGGTGAATAACGGAGCCAACTGGACGCGAGTTGACAACGGATTGACTACGTCGAACAACGTCAATGCCCTGGTTATCTCTTCGGCCGGTGACATTTTCGCCGGCATTTATGGCGATGGGGTTTTCCGTTCAACCGATAACGGCGACAGTTGGACTCAAGTTAACAATGGGTTAACTGCCTTGTTCGTTCTTTCGTTCACCGTTAGCCCAAACGGAAATATTCTTGCTGGAACTTATTTCGGCGGTGGCGTTTTCCGGTCATCGAACAATGGCGATACCTGGACGGAACAAAACGCGGGCTTGGTCGCAACCGATGTGCGGACAATCGCGGTTAGCGCTGACAATAGTATTTTTGCGGGTACGTACGGAATTGGAATGTTCCGGTCGACCGATCACGGCAAGAATTGGACTGAGATTAACAAGGGCTTGAATGGACTCTATGTGAGATCTTTGGCGATCAATTCGCGCGGCGTCGTTTTTGCAGGGGCTGACTTTATCAATGGCGCTGGAGGCGTTTTTCGATCGACAAATTACGGAGGGAATTGGGTCGACATTAACCACGGCGTGATAACGACGGATGTTCGAGCATTGGCGGTCAACTCAAACGGCGACATTTTTGCAGGAACGTATTTTGGCGGTGGAGTTTTCCGTTCGACGGACAATGGCCAGAGTTGGACGGCTATCGATAATGGATTGACCTGCACGAATGTCTGGTCTCTGGCGATCAGTCCGGAAGGCGATGTCTTTGCCGGGAGTGCAGGTTGCGGAGATGGTGTCTTTCGATCAACCGACAATGGAGATCATTGGACGCTGATTAATAACGGTCTCACTTCGACGGATATCGCCGCACTGGCTATTAACGAGCGGGGTTACATCTTTGCCGGGACTATTTCTCAATTCGGTGTCGGCGGCGGCATTTTCCGATCCACCGACAATGGTGATACGTGGACCGAACAGAATAATGGCTTTACCGCGTTTGACGTGAACACGTTGGCCATCAATTTCGCGGGCGACATTTTTGCTGGCGCGGCCGGTGGCATTTTTTCGTCTAGAAACAACGGGAACGAATGGCGTGACATCAGTGGGGGAATAATCCCAGTCGGCGGAAATGTTTGGGCGCTGGCGATCGATTCGTCCGCGAATGCCTTTGCCGGAAGCGCTGGCGGCGGAGTATTTCGAAGCGCACAGCCAACGAAACGGATCCTGCCTGACAATTAGCGATTATGGTGAACAATCCCCCCACGTTAGCCTATCACGTGGCAGGAGAAGTGTTTGCTCACGGCGACCGATCTTTTACCAAACAACTCTGGCAATTCTCCAGCACGGTCGGCTGCCTTTTATGCGACCGGTTCTTCGCCGGACACCGATTTTTTGGAAACTCCTCGACTCGACACCCGCAATTCATTCTATGACAACCTCGACCTCTCCCAATTCAATAAACAAGACCGTGTTTCGGTCACTTCTGCTCGCGCTGACGCTGGTCAGCCTCGTTGTATTAACGCACTCCGCCACCGCACAGGAACGAAACCAAGGTTCCCAAATCATTCAAGAATTTCAGGTGGGGCATAACCCCGTCGGCCTGCTTTTTGATGGTACCAGCATCTGGGTCGCCAACCAAGGGGACGGGACCGTCAGTAAGTTGCACACGGACGGCACCACAGAAGGGGTCTTCCCGGTCGGCGATTATCCATACAGTCTGATTTTTGATGGGTCCAACATCTGGGTGACGAATCAATTCAGCTCTTCGGTGACAAAAGTGCGGGCCAGCGATGGAATTCTCGAAGGCAATTATCCCGCTGGTGACTACCCCTCTGGCATCACTTTCGACGGCGACAGCATCTGGGTGACAAACGTATTTAGCGGATGTGTGACAAAACTGCGGGCCAGCGATGGTTCGAAGGAGGGAACGTTCACCGATGGAATCGGAATTGAACCGCATGACGTCGTCACCGATGGATCTAATGTCTGGGTTTCGAACTACGTCGAACACACCGTGACAAAGTTACGTGCGAGCGACGGCGCCCTGATGGGTGTGTATCGGGTCGGGCTCGGACCGCAGGGTCTGGTTTTTGACGGAGTCAATATCTGGGTGGCAAACTACGTCGGTGGCACCGTGACCGCGCTGCGCGCCTCCGATGGCGTTCGGCAGGGAACATTCCAGTTGGAGCGTGGTCCCTTCGGGCTGGTTTTCGACGGAACTACCATTTGGGCGACAAACGTCGGCAACGACTCCTTGGTCAGGCTGTGGCCCGGCCTCGGAATCAAGCGGCTAAAGATGGCAACTCATCCAACTGGGCTCGCCTTCGATGGAAACAGCATCTGGGTGACAAATAACTACAGCAACGTTGTTAGTAAGATAAGCAGAAGGTTGATGATCGCCCCGCCTGTTGCGCGTTAAGATCCCTGGGATTGGAGTGGCCATCTACTGACGAAATCTGCGTCGCGGCGCCAAAACCGCCGTCTATCATCACAGCAAGCACGAAGGGTTAGACCCAACGCTCGGTTGAGGCGATTTGAGCAGTAGGTTTGGCGTCACGTCCGAAAAGAGCGCGTGATCGAAAAAGTCGCGCGCAACAGGACAAATCTGGCTCGCCGGCAATCCGGACGGGAAACGCACTGCCGCGTTTTCAGTGTCCGTAATATTTCATTTGGAAAAACGAACGCGCTCTTCTAATTCTGAGTCGTCCCGGTCTCCAACCGATAATTTGTAATTTGCTCGTGGAAGCTGGCGCAACCCTAGCTACGGAGTAACGACCAGAGAATGCTCGCGTCTTACGAACTCATTTTTCGTTGCTTTGCTTTCGTACTCGGCGCGGCCGTCGGGTCCTTCCTTAACGTCTGCATCTATCGGTTACCGCGTGATCTCTCTGTCAACGAGCCGCGCCGCTCGTTTTGTCCGGCGTGTAAGAAACAGATTCCATGGCAGCAGAATCTTCCTTTGCTCAGCTGGCTCTTTCTCCGTGGAAAATGCGCAAGTTGCGGGAGCAAAATCGCTTTTCGCTATTTCCTGGTCGAGCTGCTCACCGCGCTTCTCTTTCTGGCAATTTGGATTGCATTTCCGTGGTCGATCGCGCTCGTCTACTGGGTTTTCGTTTCGCTCCTGATCGCGGCGACGTTTATCGATTTTGAGCATTTCATCATCCCAGATGAAATCACGATCGGCGGGACCGTTGCCGGCGTCCTGGCCTGCCTCATCGTCCCCGCTCTAATGGGAGTGGATTCCCGTTGGTGGGCGGGCGCGATGTCGTTAGGCGCGGCCGTGCTGGGCTATGGACTGCTTTGGGTCGTACTCGAAGCGGGAAAAAAAGCGTTTGGCAAAAAACGGATTCGGCTTGAAGCGCCAACTCCTTTCAGCTGGGTCCGAGACGGTGATGATGCGGAGTTCGTTGTCGGCGAGGAGCGCGCCTTGTGGAGCGAACATTTTGCACGTGAAAGCGACCTGATGCTCCTGGATTGCGCGGAGGCAGAGATCGACGGACGGCGTTTCGAAAAAACAACCCTGCAATTCAATTATGATCGTCTGCGGATCTGCGAAGAATCCTTCCCCCTCGACAAGATCGATCGGATCGCTGGCATCGTTAATGAGTTGCAAATCCCGCGGGAAGCGATGGGACGGGGTGATCTCAAGTTTCTCGCCGCGATCGGCGCCTTTCTTGGCTGGCGCGCGGTTCTGTTCAGTATTTTCGCTGGATCGTTGCTGGGCTCGGTCGTGGGACTTGTGAGCATGCTGTTCGGCCGGCGCGCATGGTCGGCAAAAATTCCATTTGGCCCTTACCTCGCGCTCGGCGCATTACTTTGGATGCTTTTCGGTGTCCGCCTCGTCGCGTGGTACGCCGGGCTGCTGGCGCCTTCGCCCTAACCAAGACGATTAAAGTGCCGCATGATCCACAGGACCTGGTATCCGATAAGAAGGATCACCATGAAGCTGTGAAATCGTTCGCTTCTGGTGCGAATGGCAATAAGAGCTAATGCGATGATACCCAGGTTCCTCATCGGGTACTCCAAGCCAAGACCGACGAAGTAAGTCCAGCCTTTCACAAAGGTGTCCCCAAAGTCCACGAATTGAATGAACGCCATTGTCCCGAAAAACCAGCTGCGATTAGAGTAGTAATACTCTTTCAGGTCAGTTTGCTCAGCGAGCTGGGACGGGACGAGCAAGGCGACAAGAAAGTAGAGCAGCACCGCGAAACAGATGACAAAGGCGTAGGGTAGAAATGTCCACGTCTGAATCCGCATCAGACCAAATTCCCACCACCAGAAGTGAATCAGAGTGATAAACAGGTACACCATCCATGCGGTGTGGATCCAATAGGTCCGCAATGGTTTCGAATGTTGCGCGATCTCGGCCGCGCCACTTAGCAGTTGGGTCATGGCAAGCCCGACGACAATCGACATCAGTGCGAGGATATATTCAGAGATACTCATTAAGTTTCGCGAACGGTTTGCACACTCTTAGCGGAATAGAAGTTGAGCACGAGCACGAAACATTTGCGCGGGAATAAGATCACGTGAGCTGAGATAAGCAACAGTTCCCGCCACCCTCAACCTTCATGCCGGCGCAAATGGAATAAGCATTGGGACGCGGCGACGATAGTCATTGTAAGTCCCAGCGCCGAGTTGTTCGCGCAGGAAAGTCTCTTCAAGCCGAGCCTTGATCCAAAAACCGAGGATGACAAGGAACGCGCCCGCCGCGGCGTAGGCTGTGCCCTTGAGAATCCCAACCGCCACGGTCGCGAGGATAATCCCGGTGTAGATCGGGTGCCGCACTATTCCATATGGGCCGGTATCGACGATCCGGTGCTCGGATTTCAAAGTGACGAACGCGGACCAGAGACGGCCAAGGTGTATTCGCGCCCACCAGCAGAAGGCAAAGCCTGCGAAACAAAGCGCGACCATGATCCAACCAATTGCCGCCGGTAACGTCCAAAAGCGCAATGGGCCGTGATATCCGCGCCGCACTTGGATGGCGAAAAGCAGGACAAAGCCGGCGGTGGTGAGCAGACGATAGGGTAGTTGATCGGCGACACTGGCGCGCGAAGCGGCGCGACTCGACCAGGCGGCAGCGAGCCACCATGATAGCGCCCATCCAAACCAGATTATGTAGCACGCGCTTTCCGGATTGATTGCGACAAGGCTGGTCATTCCTGAAAGATAATGTGCACCAGAACGCCACTTTCTTCCCCCTAAACGCAAAACGTCGTGCCCGCGATTTTCGTCAGCCATGCCGGGATCGACCGAACATTACAAAATCGTAAGAAATGTCTTGCCTTCGGCAACGAAGGGACGGTATGATCGCTCGCACAAAAATCATGCCTATGAAATTCACTTTTCTTTCCGCTGTGGTTGCGCTCTCCCTTTTCGTGAACAACCCGTCTTCTGGCCAAACCGCTCAAGTCCATTCCCGGATGCAGCCGTACACGTTTGACACGGGCCTGCTTTCCAGTCGTGCGGGCGAGGCCGCTACCCGGGTGGCCTTTAGTGGTGTGGTGAAGGTGCCCGGTTCGCCGTGGCTCCGGCTAAGCTTTAGTGGTGTATCGCTGGGAAGGGCAAGCTATCTGACTGTAACTTCCCTCGGCGACGGTGCCCAGCAGCGGCTGGATGCGCGCGCTCTCGCGCAGTGGAAGAATTCAAGTGCGTATTTCAATGGCGATGCTGTCAGGGTGGATCTGCATCTCGCGTCTGGCGATAGCAACGTTTTCGCGCGGATGAGCGAGGTCATGGTTGGCGATGACGGGTCCGGCGAATCCCAGTGCGGCACCACCGACGATCGCATCGTCTCGACCGATGGCCGAGCCGGCAGACTGCTTAATATTGGCTGCACGGCCTGGCTTATCGCCGATGGCCGGTTTGTCAGTGCGGGTCACTGTGTGGAGAGCGCGAGCCTCTTAAACACGGTCGAATTCAACGTGCCTCCTTCCTTGCCGAACGGGACAATCCAGCATCCCGCCCCCGAAGATCAATATGTGGCCAACTCTGCGACCCGCGTCTATTCAAACAACGGAATCGGTAACGACTGGGGCGTCTTCGAAACTTTTCCTAACTCTCAAACGGGGTTGACTGCGCTCCAGGCGCAGGGCGCCTTTTTCAATGTCGCTCAAGATTTGAGCCCGGCCACCATCCGCATCACCGGCTACGGAGTTGACGACGGCACCGCGAACCAGACGGAGCAGACCAACACTGGTCCTAACGCGGGTTCTTCAGGAACAACCATGCGCTACCGAGTGGACACTGAAGGCGGCAACTCGGGCAGCCCGGTAATCGACGAGGCGACTGGGAATTCGGTGGGTATCCACACCAACGCGGGTTGTAGCACCGGCGGTGGCAGCAACAGTGGCACCAGTAACTTCAACGCTGCTTTGTGGGCTGAGATCGGTCAAAGTAGCGGCGGGGATATCGTCCTGGAGGCGCGCTCCCAACGGCAAGGAACCAAGCGACAGGTCGTTCTTCGTTGGGCCCCGGCAGACGGTGGCAACATAAACGTGCTCCGTGATGGCGCTGTCGTCCAGACGTCGCCGGACGACGGCAAGGCGAAGGACAATCTCGGAACCAGGACCGGCACGTTTACCTATCAGGTCTGCGAAACGGATTCTGGCGACTGCTCAAACGAGCTCGAGGTCGTAGTCCAGTAGCCGAGCGGGACGAAATCGTCTCAGAGATGACTCCGCAGTCGTAAGCTGCGGTGCGCGGACGTATTACGAAAACGTAACTAGACCGCCACAGACTTCGGACCAACGTTTCTTCATGAAAATGAGTAACTTGGTAGCGTCTGCGGCGATCAGCGCCGCTCTGGGTTTAAGCTCGTCCCTTTTAGCGGGCGAACATGTGAAGGGCCTTCACACCAGTGAGCCAGTGAACCTGAAGGATCTGCCAGCCGCGGTGCAAAAAACGATCAACGAAAAGGCCGCAGGCGGCCAGATCGTTAAATTGACGCGGGAAGATGACAGTGACGGTCGGTGGAACTACGAAGTCATGGTGAAATCCGAAGGAAAAGAAATGGCCTTCGAGGTTGCGCCCAATGGCGATTTCGTGCGGAAGCACGACGTGGCCCAACGGTAAACCGTTGCTCGCGGCGTGTGAGCCGCACATAAGATTCGTCTAGCGGGCGTTTGCCGGTCGACCGGCCGTCCGAAGACGAGAAAATATTCGGCAACTTTCCCTCGGATCAGAGCGAAAGCGCCGGGCGAGTTTCGTCGCCTCGTCCAGAGGCAATTCTATCCGAGATTCAAACTCTTGAATCCGAACGCCACGTTCGGCGCATCAGATTATCGTGCTACACGATTTTCGATTTGCTTTTCGCCAACTGATCAAGGTGCCGACTTTTACGGCGGCAGCAGTCCTGGTGCTTGCGCTCGGAATTGGCGCTAACACCGCCATTTTCGGCTTGATGAACACGCTCCTCTTCCAGCCGCCGCATTATGCGAATCCAGAAGAAGTGGTGCAGCTTTTCTCGCAGAACCAGAAGGATCCGAAAAGCTTTCGCGGGTTCTCGTATCCCACCTACCTCGATATTCGGCAACAAAACAGCGTCTTCTCGGGATTGGCGGCGCACAATCTGGCCATGGTCGGTCTGGGCGACAATGGTAACACGAGGCGCGCATTTACCGACGTGGTGAGCGCGAATTTCTTCTCCGTCCTGGGAGTGCGGCCAATACTCGGGCGAGCGTTCCAGCCGGAAGAGGAAACGCCCGGTCGCGAGTCGCCAGTCGCGATTGTGAGCTATAACTATTGGAAGCGCAAAGGCCTGGACCCAACGGTGCTAGGATCGACTATTCGGATTGACGCGCGGCCTTATACCGTGATCGGGATTATGCCCGAAGGATTCACCGGCACCGCCCAGATCTTCTCCCCGGAGATCTGGCTGCCGCTTGGCGTTTACGATCGGGTCGCGAACGACTTTGAAACGGAGAACAAGAGCAAGTTGGACGATCGCGCTGCTCGCCAGCTCATGCTCGTCGGTCGATTGAAGCCGGGGATGACCGCGGCTGGTGCCGCGCCGGCTTTGAAGAATCTTGCGGCAAATCTCGAGCGCACCTGGCCGGTCGAACAGAAAGATCAAACCTTCATGGTGGCGCCGCTCTCGCGCTTTTCCCTTAGCACGAGCCCGAGCAGCGGGCATAACATCAAGCGACTGGCGCCACTGCTTTTCGGGATGTCAGGGGTCGTGCTGCTGGTCGCGTGCCTCAACCTGGCCAACATGCTGCTGGCGCGTGGCGCCGCCCGGCGGAAAGAGATCGCGATTCGGCTCGCGCTCGGCAGCAGTCGCTGGCGAGTCGTTCGCCAGTTACTCGTCGAAGGACTCCTTCTCGCGCTAGCGGGTGGCGGTCTGGGGTTATTGCTTGGTCTTTGGTCGTCTGACTTGCTTATAGCCTCGTTAGGCCAAAAATTGCCGATTGATATTTACTGGCAGGGTGGGCTGAACGCGCCGGTGTTGGCGGCGACATTTGTATTTTGTCTGCTCGGCACACTGGGATTTGCTCTCGGGCCGGCACTGAAAGTATCGAAGTTAGCGGTCGTCGAGGACTTAAAGGAAAACGCGGCGGAAGATACAATCGTTAGGCGAAGCAAATGGGTTCCGCGGAATCCACTCGTGGTCGTGCAAATCGCATTTTCACTTGCGCTCCTGACCGCCGCCGCACTTTTCATTCGCGGCGCGGGCAAAGCGGCGAATGCCGATACTGGGTTACAGACCGGCTCTGACTACCTATTGGAAGTTGACGCCAGTCTCGCAACCTATGATCAGGCACGCGCGCAGGAGCTTTACAAAAGGCTGGAAGAACGGCTCGCAGCCTTGCCCGGGCTCGAACACGCGAGCATTGCTTCAACAGTTCCCTTTGGAATGATCGACCTGACCAAATCAGTTCGCCGAGCGGGAGTTAACCTGGCGCCGGATGCACACCCGGCGAGTGCCGCGGAAGGCCGGGCTTTCACTGCGACCTGGAACAGCGTGGGTGCGAACTACTTCAATACTGTCGGTCTGTCTTTGCTGCGGGGACGCCCTTTCACTGCGGTCGAAGCGATGCAGCAGCCTGCGCCGCGAGTCGCAATCGTGGATGAAGTGTTGGCTAAGAAACTTTGGCCCGACGGCAGCGCTTTGGGTCAGCAGATACAACTCGCCGACAAGGATTCACCCGAAGCCAGGAGCAGCGAGGCGGCAAAGGCGCCGATTGAGATTGTCGGGATTGTGCCTTACACGCGAAACAGCCTATTCGAGAACGATAGTAACGGCACGCTTTATCTCCCTTTTGCTGGCGGTTTCCAGAGTAACGTTTTTTATCACATCAAATTCGCGTCGAACTCCGGCGCGGACGTGGGCGCCACGGCGGCTCTGATTCGCCGTGTCGTCCGCGAGGTGGACAGTGCCGTTCCGATTCTAAGTCTGAGGACCTTTGCGAAACATCTCGATGACAACATGGAGTTATGGATCGTGCGCGCCGGTGCCGCGTTATTCAGTGTTTTCGGCGGTCTTGCTCTCATGCTTGCGACCGTCGGCGTTTATGGCGTGAAGGCTTATTCCGTCGCGCGGAGGACTCGTGAGATTGGAATTCGAATGGCCTTGGGCGCGCAACGCGGGATGGTGCAGCGGATGATCCTGCGGGAAGGTGCGGTTATGCTGGGTAGCGGAGTGCTTCTCGGTCTCTTGCTGGCCGCGGCTACCGGCAAGCTCATTAGTGGGTTGCTCTACAATGTCGATGCAATGGACCCGCTTTCTTTCACGCTCGCGCCCTTGGTGCTCGCGATGGCGGCGTTACTTGCCACATGGCTCCCGGCGCGCCGGGCCACTCAAATCAACCCGATGGTCGCGCTGCGCGCCGGATAGGAGGAAGCTGCCGCGGCAGATTAATTCGAGCGGGATGCCCCGATTGCAATCGAACGACCCACGCGACGAAGGTCGTCGAGCAAGACCTCCATGTCGCGCAAGGTGGTGCGGTAATTCAACACACAGCCTCGAAGAGCGAAGCGGCCCGCAAGAGTGGTGTTGGAAAGATAGGAACTGCCGTCCTGCTGCAAAGCGACGAGGAGACGTTCGTTCCAGGCGTCGATCGCTTGGGCCGGGGCGTTTCGGAGCAACCCAGGAACATGGCGGAAGCAGAAAATCGACAGCCCGATCGGTGCTGCCATCTCGAAGTCATCGCTCGCCTGGACTAACGACTCAAGGTGTCGGGCGCAGGTGAGATTTTGTTCAATCGCCTCGCCTAACGAGTGTAGGCCAACTCCCTTCAATAGCATCCAGACTTTCAGCGCTCGAAAGCGCCGAGACAGTTCCGGACCGTAATCCCAGAATGCGAAGGCTTCGTCAACCCCGCCGCCGATAACACGGGTATACTCCGCGTCATGGGCAAAAGCGGCCCGCGCCCGGCTTGGGTCGCGATAAATGACGCAGCCGACATCGACCGGTAGATAAAGCCACTTGTGTGGGTCGAGCGCCACCGAATCGGACTGTTCGAGTCCAGCTAAGCGGTCCTTCGCAGAGGGTGCAAGAATGGCGAATGCGCCATAGCTGCCATCGACGTGCATCCAAAGGTGGTGCTGATTCGCGATCTCGCGAATCTCTCGCAAAGAATCGACCGCGCCGGTGTTGACCGTTCCCGCATTGGCCACAACGCAAAAAGGTCGGTATCCCGCGGTAAGATCGGCCCTGATTTGAGCAACGAGCGCTTCCAGGCTGATCCTGAAAAGCTCATCCACAGCAATATGACAGACATTCTCCTGACCTATTCCTAAGAGTCCGGCTGCTTTTGCGATGGAGAAATGTGTTTCGCGCGAAGCATAGATGCGCAAACCGCGGCCTGCAAAATGGCTATGCGCCGTGCGCGCAGTGGCGAGCGCACTCAGGTTTGCCATGGAGCCTCCGCTGGTGAGTAGCCCGCCGGCGTTGGCGTCGAATCCAAGAATTTGGCGGATCCAGTCAATCGTCAGGCGCTCGAACTGGACTGCCGCGGGCGCGGAACGCCAGGCAGTAAGGTTGGCGTTCAACGTCGAGGCAAGGAAGTCGGCGAGAGCGGCCAATGGCGTTCCGGGCGATTGCACGTAACCGAACATGCGCGGATGAGCATTGTGCCGACTGAAGGGAAGGATCGTTTCGCGAAAAACTCGCAGCAGGCTCTCGAAATCGCTCCCATCGATCGGCAACGCAGAATCGAGCCGATCGCGAATGTCGGCAGCCGTCATTGCGCGATGGACTTTGCGCTCGCGGATGTCGGCCAAATAACTGCCTGCGAGCTGAAGCGCCGACTCTCCCCAGGCGCGAATTTCATCATCCGATGGATTCAGCATCACGCGCAGTATGCGTTGCCTGACCAGGCTTGTCAGCCTTCGCCTCCACGCGGCAAGGAATGTGTGAGCGCTAAACCCGTGTCTGCGATGGTCGGATTCTTGTCCGAGCGGCCTTCGATATTTTGGGTGGCAGCTGGGACGGGGGATGGCTACGATGCGCGTTATGCATCGAGTATTTGCTTTTAATATCGTGCTCCTCGTTACAGCAAGCGTAACTTTGGTCGCGCAAACGCCCTCGCCCTCGCCGTCGCCTTCAGGGACGCCGGCTACCTTGCGCTCGGCTCTGTTGGCGGAGCTCCATAGCACTCATGACAAAGCCGAGTGGTTCACTCCAATGAACACCGCCGTTGCTGGCCTTACGGCTGAACAAGCGAAGTGGATACCGCACAACGCCCAAGACAAGGTTGATCCCAACGCAAACCATTCCACCGGCATGCTGACCCATCACCTCGTTTTCTGGAACGAGAACGTGCTCGGACGCATGCGCGGGGAAAAGCCAGCTGACCCGAAGACTAATGACGAAACCTTCAATGACTTCGATGCCGCCCGTTGGAGTGATCTCGTTCAGCGGCTCGACCAAGTAATGAAAAACATCGAAGCCGAAGTCGAAAAAATGCCAGAGGATAAGCTGCTCAAGGTGGCATCCACCGTTTCTCACATCAGCACTCACAACGCGTATCACACGGGCCAAATCCTCTATGTCCGCAAGCTTCAGGGCTCCTGGAATCCTGCCAATGGCGTGAAGTAAGAGAGGTTGAGCGTGCGGCGTTGAAGCTGTTGGCTTATCGGAGTAATAGCATTTATGCGCTCTCTACTTGTGTTGCTCGCTACGGTGTTCATGGCAGCGATCGCGGCCGCGACTGACGCGACCCCGAAAGACCTTGTTGCGCAACTCTACCAGGCGCATCGCTCGAAGCACGATCCGCTGGTTGAAACCAAGTTGCTCGACCGCTACTTCGACGCCCCTCTGCTCAAGCTTTACCTCAAGGACAAGCAGGAAGCGAAAGGCGAGGTCGGCCGACTGGATGGCGATCCTCTTTACAATGCGCAAGATATGGAGATCTCGCACTTCTCCATTTCGTCACCCGAAACAGCGAAGGGCGAAGCGCAGGTTACCGTGCGTTTCAAAAACATGGGTAAATCGGCCCGCATTGTTTACGTGCTGATCCCGGCCAGCGCGGGATGGAGGATTAGCGACATTCGTTATGATGACGGTTCGTCGCTCAAAAAGATCCTCCAGGCGCCCAACTGATTTTCTAAATCTCTAAAAGCCTCTGAACGAGAAGCGGAACCAGGAATTGACAATCGCGGGCCGGTTTAGAACTCGACTGGTTTAAGCAGTCGAGTTTACTAGGGCAAACACTGCCATCCCTGCGAGTAGAGTTTCGCTAGGAGCCGCGCCAGGGCTTGCCGCAGCCGCCACCGGCAGTCAGACTGTCAGCGCATGATCAAGCATTTACTTTGCAGCCTGCTCTGCCCAACTCTGCTATTTGCGCAGAATATGGAACTCACCCAAAAGCTCGGGAAAACTGTGTTGTATGGCGACATCGCGTTGTCGCCGGACTCGGCACGCGCGGCCTGGGTGCAGTCGACCGCGGCTACTCTGAAACCTAAGCAGATCTACCTGACCGATATCACGGGCAATGTCGCAGCGAAAAGGCTGTCTCTTCCCGGCGAAAACGCCGATCGGATCGACAGTGATCCTGCGTGGGCGCCGGATTCCAAAATCATCACGTTCTTTTCCACGGTCGGCGAAAGAGACGATCAAGCGCAGCTTTGGACGACTAACGCAGATGGTTCGAACTCACGGAAGATAACAAGCTTGCAAGGCTATGCCGCGCGACCGCATTGGTCGCCGGACGGGAAACAAATCGCCTTCCTTTACATAGAAGGCGCCGGTGGCGGCGGGCCGTTGGTCGCCGCCCAGGGGACGACCGGCGTGGTCGATACCGCGATTCATAATCAGCGCATCGCCTTAGTGGATTGTGCTACAAAGCAGCTTCGGCAGATCTCACCGGCTGACTTGCATGTCTACAACTTCGACTGGTCGCCGGATGGAAAGACATTTGTCGCCACGGCCGCACCTGGCCCGGGCGACAATAACTGGTGGATCGCACAGATCTACACCATCGACGTGGCGAAGGGTACACCGACTTCTGTCTATAAGCCTTCTTTGCAGGTAGCAGTTCCGCGCTGGTCGCCGGACGGTAAATCAATCGCTTTTGTCGAAGGATTAATGAGCGACGAGGGTTTCCATGGCGGTGACCTCTATACAATTTCCGCCACGGGCCAGAGCCTAACGAACAGAACTCCCAAGCGAAAGAGCTCTGTCAGTTCTTTTTTCTGGCAAACATCGGAGCGCATTATCCTGACTGAGTACGTCGGAGGAGGCGGTGCGATTTCGGAGCTGAACTTGCCCGATAACTCTGTCCACACAGTCTGGCACGGACCGGAAGGCTTTTACGCCTTCGGGAATTTCCCCGATTTCACGCTCGCCCGCGATGGCAAAGTCGCCGCGTTGGTTCGGAGTAGCTACGACGTGCCGCCAGAGGTTTGGGCTGGACCGATCGGAAAGTGGCGTCAACTCACACATAATAACGCTGACCTGAAACCGACCTGGGGCAAAGCGGAGTCGCTCGAGTGGAGTAACGAAGAAAAGGAAATGCAAGGCTGGCTGCTTCACCCGGCAAGAGTCGAACCTGGCAAGAAATATCCGCTGGTCGTTGTAATCCACGGTGGCCCTTCCGGCGTCAGCACGCCTCAGTGGCCCGCTGGGTTCGGGATGTCGCGCGCGTTTGTGGGCGCCCTGTCTGAGCACGGCTACTATGTCTTTCTGCCTAACCCACGGGGAAGTTACGGCCAGGGTGAAGATTTCACCCGCGCCAATATGAAGGATTTCGGCGGCGGCGATTTGCGCGATATTCTTGCAGGGATCGACGCCGCCATAAACAAATATCCGATCGATCCGGCTCGTCTTGGTGTCACGGGCTGGAGTTATGGCGGCTTTATGACGATGTGGACAGTCACACAGACAAATCGCTTCCGCGCAGCTGTGGCCGGCGCTGGTATCGCTAACTGGCAGAGTTACTATGGACAGAACCTTATCGACCAATGGATGATCCCGTTCTTCGGCGCGTCGGTCTACGATGACCCGGCGGTTTACGCGAAAAGTTCGCCGATGGAATTTATCAAGCAGGTGAAGACGCCAACGCTGGTCATAGCCGGTGAACGCGACGCCGAATGCCCCGTCCCGCAGTCTTATGAATTCTGGCATGCGCTTAAGACTCTCGGCGTTCCAACCAGGCTCATCGTTTATCCCGGCGAAGGTCACATGTTCGTGAAACCCGAGAACCAGGTCGATCGCCTCAACGAAACGATGTGGTGGTTCGATAAGTATTTGTCGCCCCTCAATTTGGAGAAGAAAAAGTAGCAGATCGGCACTTCGACAAACCGCCGTTCCCAGAGGAGAATCGAAAGATGGAGATTCACCAGCTCCGCTACTTTGTTGCCGTCGCCGAGGAGGGCAGCTTCTCCCAGGCGGCGGATCGCGAGCATGTCTCGCAGCCGTCGTTGAGCCAGCAAATCCAAAAGCTGGAGGACGAACTTAATCAGAAGTTATTCGATCGCCTGCCGCGGGCGGTCGTTCTGACCGAGGCTGGCCGGCGCCTGCTCGATTATGCGCGCCAAATTCTCACTGGAATAGCGGATGCCGGCCGCTCGGTAGGAGAGCTGGAGCACGAAGTTGCGGGACGGCTCTCTGTTGGAGCGGTGCCATCCATCGCGCTCTACGTGCTACCGCGCCTCATCCGGCGATTTCAACAACGCTATCCGAAGGTCACCTTCGAGTTGTTTGAGGATACGACGGACAAACTGGCGCAGCGATTGGAGGACGGGACGTTGGAAATCGTGCTCGCGTCGGCCGGTGACGAACCGCCCGCTCTCGAGCATCATTCGTTGGGGGAAGAACCTTTGCTCTTGTTGGTTCCGGAGAAGCATCGGCTCGCGCGCAAAAAGACGATCAAGTGGAGTGATTTATCCGGGGAAAAGTTTCTCCTTTTGCATGAGGTCCATTCACTCTCAAAGAAGGTTCGAGAGTTCCTTGCGGCGAATAGGTTGAACCCCGAAGTCGTCCTCCAAGGCGCTCAGCTCGTTACGATCGCATCGATGGTGGCGGCAGGACTCGGTGTGACCGTAATTCCGAAGATGATGGTTGAAAGCGAGTTCACCCGGGGATGTGTGGCCGTGCCTTTTGCCCGTCCGGTGCCGACGCGCGAGTTAACGTTGTTGCGTAATCCTTTGCGATTTGAGAGTAAAGCTGCCGCAGCGTTCCGCGAGGAAGCCGCGGCAGCCTTCTTGTCCTAAAACAATGTGGGAGCGGCCTTTGTGCCGCGATTAGCAGGCCGCCGCTCCCACATTAAGAAATTATCGGCCCAAGCCGAGGGCGTGGGCGAGGGTGAACATCGGCCAGGTGACCGTGAGCACGATCAGTGCGAAAAGAAGAAATTCGGCGGCGTCATCAATGGGCCGCTCACGCTTTGAGTAGCGCTCGCTTAGGTAGCGAAACGCGCGCAAGCGCATCGAAGTCTTCGGATCCAGCAGCTGACCATGTCTTCCGTAGCTGCGTAAGTTGATTGTTTGCATGCCCTAATAACGGGCAAAGCGTATTTGCATTGAAATACTTAGTACCTCTAGCTGCGATAGGCGGCGCCTATGGCCATCCGCTCTGGTTTGCCGGGCAGTTGTCCGGTTGCGGGCGCAGCCTGCCTTTTCGATTTGCAGCCCACATCCAGGATGCGCATGCTCGACTAATGCCACGCTGTCCCTGGGCTGCGAGTGAACCGAACACCACCTATCACGATGAGGAATGGGGCGTGCCGGTTCATGACGACCGGAGACTGTTTGAATTTCTGATCCTGGAAGGCGCGCAGGCAGGACTGAGCTGGACCACGATTCTGAAAAAGCGAGAGAACTATCGCAAGGCACTCGATCGATTCCACCCCGACAAGATCGCTCGCTACGGCTCCCGCGAAGTGAAGCGGTTGCTGGCTGACCCCGGTATCGTGCGCAACCGATTGAAGATCGCGGCCACGATTCAAAATGCGAAAATGTTTGGCCAGGTTCGCGAAGAATTCGGCAGCTTCGATACTTATCTCTGGAGTTTCGTTGGCAACAAACCAATCCAGAATCGCTGGCGCAGAATGTCCGATGTTCCAGCGCGCACACCTGAATCCGACGCCATGAGCCGCGATCTGTTCAAGCGAGGCTTCAAATTTGTTGGCTCGACGATTTGTTACGCGTTAATGCAAGCAACCGGGATGGTTAACGATCATCTGGTCACATGTCCCCGCCACGCCGAACTCGGCGGCGCGGCGCGAAAGTAAATCCCAATTACGTTCCCAAGCGTATCAAGCTGCAGCTCGATGGTATCACGCTGAGCGTTATTGGATGAACCGGATCGTCATCGGATAGCGGTAGAACTTTCCCTCGCTCGCTTGGATTGCGGCGATGATGACGAGGATGGCGTTCAGCACCCAAAGGACAGCGAGTCCGATGAAGCCGATCAGGATAAGGCAGAAAACTGCCGAGACGAAGTTGTAAATGAGCATCGAGATCTGGAAATTGAGCGCTTCCTTGCCATGAGCGTCGATCTCAGGGGAATCGCCGCGCTTGACCAGCCAGACGATGAGCGGTCCGAGCAGGTGACCCGGGAAATGAAACAGGACCCCGAGCAAGGCGCTGGCGTGGCAGAGCGCAGCCCAGGTGCGCACATTGGTGAGGGGCGAGGCGGTCGGAAGAGGCGGTGGATAGGTCGTTTCCATATGTTCTGATTAATGGATGCAGCCGGGAATCGTTTTGGATTCAATAAAACGCGTGGACGGCAGATTTCCACTCACAATTCCATGCCCGGCCAATTGCAGGGCGGAAGGAAAAGGGCGGGCCTGTTTTGAGGAACCGCCTGACGTATAGCGATTTACCGGTGCTACCGGGCCTTCTCAAGATCGAAGCTGTCGTTGGCTTCGATGTGTTGGGAAACACTGGCCGTCGCAGTGACACTGTAGGAGCCCGGTTGGGCGCGGCCGGGAATTTTGGTCGTAAAGATGCGTTCACGCGATTCACCGCCGTCGAGCGTGCTTGAGAATTGAGCAATCGATCGCTGCGTCCCCGGGCCCGTCAACGTCACGGCGATATCGATCGTGCGCGAGTTCGAGGCAAGGTTGGTCAGATCCATGCGAAACCGGAAACTGCCCCCGGTCGGCGGGATAATGATCGGATTGCCGCGAGGTGTGAGAGTAAGGCTTGTCAGCGGTTGCGTAGCTGAACCGAAGAAGATGGCGGCATAACCGTGTGCACCTGTCGCAAACTGCGGGGCGCCGATTACAAGGTCGGGGCCGCCATCGCCATTGAAGTCACCGCCGGCGACCGAGAAACCCAACTGATCGAGACTCGATCCCGTGACAATCGAGTCAGCGTCAGCGGCGGAAATCGTTCCGGAAAGCGGTCCAAAGAACGTGTACGTGCGTCCGGATCGGGAGTGATTCTCCGAGGCCCCTACGGTTACATCGCTGAATCCATCGCCATTGAAATCGCCAACACTCGTAACCGATGCTCCGAAGAGATCGCGATCAACTTCGCCAGTGAGGATTGCATTTGCGGTTGCTGCTTGAATATCGCCACTTAGAGGTCCGTAAAAGACATAAGCCTTGCCAGCTCCCGTGCCGGCGAAAAGCTGATCCGCCCCAACAATCACATCAGCCACACCGTCTCCGTTGATGTCGTTGCCGGCGGCCACTGACCGGCCGAAGCCGTCGTTCAGATTTTCGCCAAAAATGGTCACGTCAGCCTGTGTAGCGATGAGGGATCCCGAGATCGGTCCGTAAAAGACGTATGCGCGACCGGTGTCGACGCCATTGAGTGGAAATCTTGGTGCCCCAACGATGACATCGTTTATGCCATCACCGTTCACATCCCCGGCCATAGCGACGGATGCCCCGAACGACTCGTTATCAAAACTCCCGGTGATCGTGGCATCGGCGGTTGTCACACTTCGTTGACCACTTAGCGGTCCGTTGAAGATGAAGACCTGTCCGCGCGAACCAATGCCTGCAATATCGGTCCCGAGAATAATGTCGCCAAAGCCATCGCCGTTTAGATCGCCAGCCGGAGCGACCGCGCGCCCAACTTCGTTGAAATCGGCACCGAAGATGATCGCGTCGGCGCTGGTAGCTGAAAGCGATCCGCTCACAGGGCCGTAAAAGAGATAGACCCGACCGGACTGAATACCATTGGTGTCATTGCTGCGTGCTCCAACAATGATGTCACCTATTCCGTCGCCATTGACGTCCCCGGCCGAAGCGACGGAAAAGCCCAGATTATCTCCAAAAGCCTCTGCGGAAATTGAGGCTACGGCCTTAGAGGTATCGATGTTTTCGGTGAGTGGCCCGAGGAAGAGATAAGCGCGACCGGCAAACTGGGCCACAGAGCTATTCGAAGGATCTCCAACAACGAGGTCAGTCACACCGTCGCCGTTTACGTCGCCGGCCGGGGCCACCTGCCAGCCGAAGTCAGTGTCAGTTCCGACGCCACTAATGGTGACGTCGGCGGGTGGGAGTGTGGTCTGCGCATGAACCCAAGATAAAGTTACAGCGAGGCACGTCGCTGTCAGGATAGCCGTGGCAAATTTCATATCCCGCAGCATTGTCTTTTCAAGTGGTCGAGCAAAGTGCTCTTTCGTAACAGTCTGGAAATAATCCGCTCGTAACGGATTTGTAACAATCAGCGCCGAAGGTTAGCGGGGTTTATCGGAACCAGAGGCTAGAGCTTGCCTCAAAACCTGAGGGTGAGTTGCGCGCCAAGCAGACGTTCGCCTTCCTGAACATCTTCGTCGTGATGGGTGAAACTACATTGCACCTTTAATTGCAGATCGGCCGAGAAGCGATATCCGAGAGCCAAATCGACTCGCCAGGCATCGTTACCCCATCTGGTGTCTTGTCCATTGAATGGAACATCTCCGTAGAGCTGCTGGTTCCAGCGCGCAGCGACAAAGAGTTGCGGCGTGACCTTATACTTAGCCTCGAGATAATAGGAAAGGAGATCTGCATTGCCGACATTGGGCACTTCAAAGCGCGTCTCAAAGACTTCTGCCCAGAACTGGAAATGGCGCCAAGCGAAGGCAACGTCCTGACCGATCAAAATCTCATGATAATCTCCAATGCTGTCTCCCCTCGGGAGGCTGAAGGCCGCCTCGGGGTGAAGATAGGGTCCGATGCTTCCCGATATTCCGAAATCCCACATGACATTCGGCTTGAACCCGACTCGTCCGCTGAAAGTAGGATAACTGAAACTATTCCTTGTCAGGTCCCACGATTCGGGTCGGCTGGCGAGGGCTGCATTCTTGACCTCGAATGCATAATGCATCTTGCCGAGCTCTCCGCCGATCGAAAGACCGCTCGCATAACTCGGTCCCCAAATAATAGGAAGCCGAAACTTTTTATCGTAGTAACCATCGCCGAACCTGGTTACTCCATCGAAGGGAACGTGTCCCCAGTATAGAAGCGTGGCGGCCGAATCCGGCGCCATGATGTCCCAAAGACCGACCAGGTTTTCGTAAGGAAGAGGCGCATCGATGAACGGATTTTCCCACGAGCCGTGCCGGCGCACCCAGTTCCCAACGACGGTCGCGAACTTTCCTATTTCAATCCTTGGAAAAGCTTCGTCCTGTACGGGTGTGATTCTAATCGCATACTCGTCGAGACGAATTTGAGCGCCCTCGTCACTCGGATCAAACCCGCGATCAACGCGAGCTTGCACGAAAGCATAAAGGTAAGAATCAACCTTTACATCCAAATAAGTGGTCAGCCGCGGGTTGAGGAGGAAATGCTTCGCCGTGTAAACCAGCGCCGGCGCAGGGCTGTCGATACTGTAAGCCTCCAGGTCCAGAGTTCCGCTGAGCCTAAGTCGCACACGTCCTTCGAGCGTAGTGAAGGAGAGGTTCTTTTGAAAGTCTTCAAGCAACTCGGCATGGACACTAAATGCGGTTGCAGCCACAACTACGGCGGTGATCGCTGTCCGGGCGATGCCCCTGGTTAAGGAAAACCTTCTTCGATAGCGGGCCCGGAACTCCACCCGGACATGATTCCGCCATTCGCGGTTCTAAGCCAGTGGAAAAGAGTTACTGGGCGCGGCGTTGATCGGGTCGAGCGAAGAGGGCGCGCCGATTATCGGACGATTTCGATCCCCGCTGCCTCTAGGGACTGCGATTCTGCGCTTGAGAGTGTGAATATGATTTGGCGCGGAAAGTTCGCGCAAACGGGCGCTGCCCCTGGGCTACATAGGTCCTGCAACCCAGAGGCGATCTAATGAATCTGCGGCTTAGAAGTGGCCGTAGGGAGAGAAGAATGCAGTGTCCGCAACGTCAGACAATGTATTCCACGTAGCTGCTGGAACTTTCGGTAGCGTGTCCACGGTTTGGGTGCCGTAGTCGTTCCCGAAGAGATCCGTCGCTGTGTTATAGAGCGCAGTGCCCTTCTTCAAGTAGACGGTCCAGTCGGCCGTGTTGACGGTTGCACCGGTAGCCTTGCTATTTTCGATTGCGTATTGGTCAACCGCAGAGTCAATCAAGCGCAGGTCATTGACGACGCGGCTGGCCTGGGAGCGTTTACGGGCCCGGAGGAATCCTGGAACCGCAATGGCCGCTAACAGGGCAATGATAGCAACGACGATCATGATTTCTACGAGGGTGAAGCCCCCGCGTTTTGTGGTGAACTTAGTTAACATGTATTTCCTTTTCTATCCGGTTGGTTCGTTGATTGCGTCCGCCGTTCCATCGCGGATCACCTTTTGAAGAGCACTTGCCGGACCCTTGGGTGTTAAATTGTTGTTAACGGGCGCCTTACGATTCTGTCAGGCGGGATAAGACTAAACGAAACAGCCGGGCCCCTCACGAGACCCGGCTGCAGTTGATTGTTTTAAGTTTTTGAGTGGTCGGCTTAGTCCCGAATTTCTTCGGGATTAATAGTCCATGCCGCCCATACCGCCCATTCCACCCATGCCGCCACCGGGCATGCCGCCGGCACCAGCTTTCTCCTTTTCAGGAGCTTCGGTGATGATGGCTTCCGTGGTGAGGAGTAGGCCGGAGATCGAAGCGGCATTTTGCAGCGCGCTTCGAGTCACCTTGGTGGGATCAACGATGCCCGCTTTCACGAGATCGGTGTATTCCGATTTGGCGACGTCGTAGCCTTCGTTGCCTTTGCGCTTCTTCACTTCCTGGACGATAAGCGCGCCTTCCTGGCCAGCGTTATCGGCGAGGGTTCGAAGAGGCTCTTCGATGGCGCGGCGAATAATTGCCAGGCCCACGGCTTCATCGCCTTCGAGCTTTACGCTATCGAGTGCTTTTTGAGCGCGGATCAAAGCGACACCGCCGCCAGCGACGATGCCTTCTTCAACCGCGGCGCGAGTCGCATGCAATGCGTCTTCCACGCGTGCCTTCTTTTCCTTCATCTCGGTCTCGGTTGCGGCGCCAACGTTGATGACGGCCACGCCACCGGCGAGTTTCGCGAGGCGCTCTTGGAGCTTCTCACGATCGTAGTCGGAAGTGGTCTCCTCGATCTGACGGCGGATCTGCGAAACGCGGCCTTGAATGTCAGCCTGCTTGCCTTCGCCTTCAACGATAGTGGTGTTTTCCTTGTCGATCGTGACACGCTTGGTGCGGCCGAGATCGTCGAGCTTCACGTTCTCGAGCTTGATGCCGAGGTCTTCGGTGATGCAACGACCACCAGTCAGGACCGCGATGTCTTCGAGCATCGCCTTGCGACGATCCCCGAACCCGGGAGCCTTAACCGCCGCGACCTGCAAGGTGCCACGCAGTTTGTTGACGACCAGGGTCGCGAGCGCTTCGCCTTCGACGTCTTCCGCGATAATCAGGAGCGGACGACCGGCCTTGGCGACCTTCTCGAGCAGCGGGAGCATGTCCTTGAGGCTCGAGATTTTCTTTTCGTGAATGAGAATATAGGGATTCTCGAGCACGGCTTCCATCGCTTCGGCGTTAGTCACGAAGTACGGGGAGAGATAGCCCTTGTCGAACTGCATGCCTTCGACGACGTCGAGGCTGGTTTCGATCGACTTGGCTTCTTCCACCGTGATGGTTCCGTCCTTGCCAACTTTGTCCATCGCGTCGGCGATAATCTCACCGATGGTCTTGTCCCAGTTAGCCGAGACAGTCGCAACCTGTGCGATTTCGCTGCGGTCACTGACTTTCTTTGAGATTTTGCCTAACTCAGCAACGATCGCTTCGACTGCCTTGTTAATACCACGCTGAAGCGAAGTCGGGTTAGCGCCTGCGGTCACATTGCGAAGACCTTCTTTGTAGATGGACTCGGCGAGGACAGTCGCGGTCGTGGTGCCGTCACCAGCGATATCGGAAGTCTTGGAAGCGACTTCGCGAACGAGCTGGGCGCCCATGTTTTCGTAAGGATCTTCGAGCTCGATTTCCTTGGCCACGGTCACACCGTCTTTGGTGATCGTCGGGCTGCCGAATTTCTTGTCGAGAATAACATTGCGTCCGCTCGGTCCGAGGGTCGCCTTGACGGCGCGCGAGAGCTTCTCGACGCCGCGGAGTAGCGCGTGGCGCGCATTCTCATCAAATTGTAATTGTTTAGCTGCCATATGATTTAATCTTTAAGTCTTTAAGTTGAGTGTTGAGGGAAGAGTTAGCCGATGATGCCGAGGATGTCGTCCTCTCGCATGATCAGATAGGACTCGCCGTCCACCTTGATTTCAGTGCCGCCGTATTTCGAGATGAGCACTTTGTCGCCCTTCTTGACGGTGAACTCGACCTTCTTGCCGTTGTCGTCCAATTTACCGGTGCCGAGAGCGACGACGTTGCCTTCCTGCGGCTTTTCCTTGGCGGTATCTGGAATGATGATTCCGCCTTTTTTCGTTTCTTGCTCTTCGATCGGTTGCACAAGCACCCGGTCTCCAAGCGGTCTTACATTAATTGCCATATCTTTCAGTTACTCCTTCTGCTGGTTGGGTTGTTGCCGATGGGCCGCTCGCGTTAGGCGAGCGGCTATTCGGCAAATTCGTTGAGAGTTATTTCTTGTTCTCGTCGACGACCTCAAACTCTGCGTCGACGACGTCACCTTGATCCTTGCGCGGACCTTCCTGCGGCTCGGCTTGCGGTCCAGGACGCCCGCCCATGTCCGGGCCGGGGGTTGGGCCTGCACTGGCCGCTGCTTGTTTGTAAAGGTCAGCACTGATCTCTTGAAACTTATTCTGCAAGTCCTCGTAAGTCCGCTTCATCGCGTCGGTGTCATTCGCGTTTATTGCTTCGCGCACCTTGGCAATGGCGTCTTCGACTGACTTCTTCTTATCTTCCGGCACTTTGTCGCCGAGATCCTTCAACTGCTTCTCACACTGGTAGGCCAGAGTATCCGCGTTGTTCTTGATCTCGATCGCTTCCTTAGCCTTTCTGTCCTCTTCGGCATGAAGCTCGGCGTCCTTTTGCATCTTTTCCACTTCCTCCTTGCTCAGACCTGAGCTGCCGGTGATGGAAATCTTTTGTTCTTTGCCGGACCCAAGATCCTTCGCGGAAACGTGCAGGATTCCATTCGCGTCAATATCGAAGGTAACTTCGATTTGCGGAACGCCGCGCGGGGCTGGTGGAATGCCATCCAAGTGGAAAGTTCCCAGATTTTTGTTGTCACGTGAAAGCGGACGTTCGCCCTGCAACACTTTGATTTCTACGCCGGGCTGGTTGTCGCTGTAGGTCGAGAAAATCTGCGACTTCCGAGTCGGGATGGTCGTATTGCGCGGGATCATTCCGGTCGCAACTCCGCCGGCTGTCTCGATCGCGAGAGTTAGAGGAGTCACGTCCAAGAGGAGAACGTCTTTGACGTCACCTTTGAGCACACCGCCCTGGATGGCGGCTCCGACCGCGACCACTTCGTCCGGGTTAACCCCCTTGTGAGGCTCTTTTCCGATGAGTTCGCGCGCTGTCTCGATAACTTTGGGCATGCGAGTCATGCCGCCGACGAGGACAAGCTCATTGATGTCCTTCTCGGAGAGTTTGGCGTCGTTCAGACAATCCTTCACTGGCTTGACCGTGCGCTGGAAGAGCGAGTCAGTCAGTTGCTCGAGCTTGGAACGCGTGAGCTTCTTCTGAATGTGCTTCGGACCGCTGGCGTCCGCGGTAATGAACGGAAGATTGATTTCATACTCCTGCGAGGAAGAAAGAGCTATCTTGGCCTTCTCCGCTTCTTCCTTGATACGCTGAATGGCATCCGGTTGCTTGGAGAGATCGAGACCCTGATCTTTCTTAAATTCTCCGACAATCCAGTCGACGAGAATGTTATCCCAGTCATCGCCGCCCAAGTGCGTGTCGCCATTGGTTGCTTTGACCTCGAAAACGCCATCGCCGATCTCAAGGACCGAGATATCAAAAGTGCCGCCGCCTAAGTCATAGACAGCAATTTTCTCATCCTTCTTTTTGTCGAGACCGTAGGCGAGAGAAGCCGCGGTCGGCTCGTTGATGATACGAAGAACTTCGAGGCCGGCTATTTTGCCAGCATCTTTGGTCGCGTTCCGCTGTGAGTCATTGAAGTAGGCCGGCACGGTAATCACCGCTTGGGTGATCTTTTCTCCGAGCTTGGCTTCCGCATCAGCCTTGAGCTTGGCAAGAATCATCGCCGAAACTTCCGGAGGCGAAAAAGTTTTCTTCTCGCCATTCACTTCCACCTGAACGTGGGCGTCGCCGTTGGCGGCCTTCACGATTTTGTAGGGAACGCGATGCTCTTCCTCGCGGACCTCATCGAATTTGCGTCCCATGAAACGCTTGATCGAAAAAATTGTGTTCGCGGGGTTAGTTACGGCCTGGCGTTTTGCTGCCTGGCCGACGAGGCGTTCGCCGTTCTTCGCGAACGCGACAATTGACGGGGTGGTGCGTGCACCCTCACTGTTTTCCAAAACTACTGGGTCACCGCCCTCCATCACAGACATACAGGAGTTGGTCGTGCCCAAATCGATACCTAAAACTTTAGCCATTTAATTTAGAAATTCCTTTCGCAAACTTCCCAGCAGCGACCATTCCAATTCTGGTGTTCATACGTAATTGGCTCCCGATCAGTCACTAAGCGATTCGAGCTTGAATTTCCTTCGGATCGAAACGTGTCATTTCGTCCCGGACCCACGGCAATCCGTTGAGGCGTTGGGGACATCATGTCTCCATCCTGCGTGCTGCGTAGGGCGAGGCTCCCGCCAAGCCCCAGATCGGCGGCGGCTGGTGAAAACTCGACACAGGCGCCTCTCCCTCCCAACGCTTGGTTGGTATGGCGGCTGCTTAAAATCGGCATAATGGAACCCAGCGCCCCGGCAAACGCTCCGACAGAAGGCGCAGACGTCACGTTTTCATGCGAGCGTTGCGGCGCTCCGTTGGTGGTGGATGGTGCGGCTGCGGGATTGACATTGAATTGTCAGCGCTGCGGAGGGCCGACCACGGTGCCGCATCCGTCGGCGCCCGACCGTCCAGAAGGGGCGCCTCGCGAGGAGGGCGCGCCGCTGACGATTGAGGAAAGACTGGCGGAGTTAAGACGCCACCTGAAGGAAAATGAATCGCAACGCACCGAGGTTAATGGCTACATTAACCAACTCAGCATACAGCTTCATCGCTGGCAGCTTCGGATGCAAACTTTGGACGAGCGCAACAGGGAACTGATGGCCGAAGTCGTCAAATGTGTAACGGCGGCAAGCCGCGGTCCCCAAACGTAAGCGCGACCAAAATCTGTTTACGACCACGCGTTGGTTGCTACGAGGCGCTGGGAACGCCGTCGTTCTGAGCAGACCGAAGCTGAACTGAAGCCGGCAGCGAGGGCGAGACCGGACCTTTCCATCTCTGCATATTTGGTGCGCCGGCTCGGAAAAGAGTCACGGATCCTTCGACTGGCTTGGCGTCCCTTGAGGTCGCAGTGTGCGATGTCTTGGCTACCCCCGCTCAATTTCACCCAACTGTTACCCGGTCGTCATATGACTGTAACAATCGCCTTCTAGCGTCTCCAGCGTTTGGACTAGTCCAAGCCGCCCGCGTTCCACCTGGACCGCCGGCACTTTAACCAACCGCGGCGCCTAGCCGCAACAAAGGAGAGAACATGTTTTGCAACAAAATTGTTTCCATTGCGATGGCGGCGAGCCTGACTCTTGGTGCGCTTACAGTCCATGCCCAGGATAGCGGAGCACTACTAGATTTGCTCGTTAAGAAAGGACTCATCACCGATCAAGAGGCCGAGGATGTGCGAGCTGATTTGGTCAAAGAAAATGCCGCGACTTCGGCCGGGAAGTTGAAGCTTTCAACGCCGATTACCGAGCTGGAGCTCTACGGCGACGCGCGTATGCGCTATGAAATTCGGACAGCGGAAGCGGGCGCGCCCGACACTCTGACCGCGCCGGGCGACAACACACAACGCAATCGGTTTCGTTATCGGCTACGGCTCGGTCTGCGCGGAACGTTGGTCGACGATTGGTTTTTCGGGCTCAGGCTGGAAACGAGCACCAACCCGCGCTCGACAAATGTCACCTTTGGCGATGACACGAGTGTTAACGGTCCCTTCTCTAAAGACAGCGATCGGATCAGCGTCGGACAAGCTTATTTGGGTTATAAGGGGGTCCGTGACCTGACTTTCACGGCGGGCAGGATGCAGAATCCCTTCATCACGACCTCTATGGTCTGGGATGCCGACATCAATCCGGAAGGTGCGGCTGAACAGTGGAAACATACCTTCAACTTGTCGTTTGGGGGTAGCAAGGCCGCGGGCGCTCAGTCCTACAGTAAAGATGGCAAGGCAGTTACGACAATGGCCGAAAGCTCGCCGCCTACGAACATGAGTATCGACGTCTTCGCCAATTTCGCCCAGTTCGTCTATGACGATTCAAATCCGGAAAATGTTTTGGGACCGGCACCAGACGGCGTGCCGAATCGTGATGCGTTCCTTCTTGGCTGGCAGGTTGGAGCCAAGCTCAACTTTACGAAGACGATGTATCTCCAACTGGCGCCGACCATCTATAACTATACCGGCAACGGCGATACATTTAACACACACTTCGTTGGGGATCCGACCTTCCTTGACGCGGACGGCAACAAAGTCACTCCTAACCAAACCGGTATCAACAGCCTTTTGGTCTTTGATATGCCGGCCGAGTTCGGCTGGAAATTCGGTGAAGTCCCGATGCGTGTTTTCGGTGATTTCGCAGTCAATTTTAACGGCGACGAGCGCGCCGCTGCCGCTGGCCATCCGGATAAGGGGGATCAGCGCTACGCTTATGAAATAGGTCTGGCGGCCGGCAAGCTAAAGGAAAAACGCGACTGGCAGATAGCAGCTTGGTACCAGCATGTCGATCAGTTCGCGCTCGATCCCAATCTGGTTGATTCGGATCTTTTTGATAGCCGCGTTAATATGGAAGGCTTTGCCATTCAGGCAGGTTACGCCATCACTGACGCAATCTTCTTTAATCTCACCTACGGCTATGGCGAACAGGCCGACGACAGCCTTGGCACCGGCGGAACAGGCGACGCTTTTAGTCTCAACCCGCTCCACAAGTACAGCATTTTCCAATCTGACCTTACCGTGAAGTTCTAACTAACTAAGACAACGTTAATCCTGCATGAATATGAAAATTAAAACGATTCTTCTAACTTTCGGTCTCGTTGCTCTCGCTTCGTGGGCCCGGGCTGACCGCCTCGTCATCAAAGGCTCAGATACCCTGGGCGCAAAGCTTGTGCCGCAACTGGCTGAAGCCTTCAAAGCCCAGCACCCTGATACCACCTTTGACATCGCGGCCGAGGGCTCGACCACCGGCATCGCAGCTATCATCGATGGAACGGCGCAGATTGGCATGTCCAGCCGGCACGCGAAGCCGGCAGAAGTCGGTGCCGCTTCTGGGAAAGGAGTGAGCCTGAAGCCGACGATCATTGCTTACGACGGAATCGCGGTCATCGTTAACTCAGGAAACTCGATCAAGGGCCTGACGAAGAAGCAAGTCGAGCAAATCTTTACAGGTGATGTCACCGATTGGAGCGCAGTGGGGGGCAGCCCGGGTAAGATATCGATTTACACAAGAAATACATCTTCGGGGACTTACTCTGACTTCAAAGAATTAGCGATGAAGAAACGCGATTATGCTCCGAGTGCGCAAAAGATGGCTGGGAACGAACAAATCGCGTCCGAAGTCGGTAAGAATGCCAATGGCATCGGCTACGTCGGCCTCGCATATACCAAGGCATCCGGAGTCAAAGTAATGGCAATCGATGGCGCGCTTCCTTCTGAACAAACAGTGCATGCCAAGACTTATCCCTATGCTCGGCCCACTTTCTATTACACAAATGGGGAAGCAAGCGGAGTGGCCAAAGAATTTCTCGATTTCACAATCGGCTCGGCCGGCCAACGCATTGCTGCCCAGGTTGGCTTTGTGCCTATCAAATAGTCTAGTTGGTAAGAGTTAGGTTTAGAGCCCGCTGGGAGTCTCCCGGCGGGCTTTTCTTTTCTTCGGATCAGAGTGGCTGCCGGCGGCTGTTTTCCGTTGCAAAGTTGTGTTCTGATTTTCACCAGATTGTGACCCGCCCTCCACCGAAGTGCCACAAAGCCGTGCCAGCGTTCTCGAAAGCGGCATTCCGCCGCCTTTAGGACAGATCCAATCAAAACAAATCCAAAAATACTTCCATCATGCAAAAATCAGATCATTTCCGTTTTTCTAAAGTGTTGCTTGCGACACTGGCGAGCACCAGCCTGCTTGCGGCATCTGCGTCAGGCGGTTCAATAAAGGTTCTCGGACAAGCCGTGCAAGGCGTGCCGAACGCAAATCCTGTGGCTATCTCGGATTCCGGTATTTCCGCCGGTTTTTCGCTCAGCCTTCAGCAGCAAGGACAAGACCTCTTGGAAAATCCGTCCGACTCAATTGTGCGCTTCGGTTACCTGAGCGACGCGACGGGAACGGAACCGGATGAGAATACCTATCTCATCCTTGACCATAATCCCGGAGGCCCAACCCCAAATTATGACTATGGCCGGCATTTTCTTTTTCAGGGGCACGAAAACAGTGGGGATCTTGCATATATCACGCGAATCAACCTTGATATCTCAAGCCCCGATCACCGCATTACACTGTTTACTCCCGTCGGACAGGACGGCCTGACGCATTATAACAGTATCGATGGCTCATGCTGGAACCCGTTCACGAAGACGCTGCTGTTTACGCAGGAACATGGCAATACCGGTGGTGTCATCGAGATGAGCGCTGACTTTGATTCCAGCACAGGCGGCGGCCGCGGTCTCCGCACTCTCTATGGAAGCCTGGGGCAAGGCGGTTTTGAAGGAATACATCCGGACGATCTTGGAAACATTTTCATCGTCGAGGATGTCGGCGGCGCCTTATTCGGCTACGCCAAGAATCCCAACTCCTTTGTCTATCGCTTCGTCCCAAATAACAACACCGACCTTACCCAAGGTAAGCTGGAAGCGCTCCAGGTCAGCGTTGATGGTCAGCCGCTGGTTTTTGTGCCGACAGGGGACACCCTGTCGCAGAACCAGCTCAAATTACATACTTTGGGTACCTCTTATCCCGTAAAGTGGGTTACGGTGCATGACACCGCAGTCGATGGGACTGCGCCCTTCGACGCCAATGCTCTGGCCAAGGCAGCCGGTGCAACTCCTTTCAAGCGTCCTGAAAATGGCCAGTTCATGCCGAACTCCGGATTCCGCACCTTCTTCTTTTGTATCACTGGCGATACCGATGCTAACGCCGGCAATGATCCCGAGCTCGCCGCTCGTGGCGCGTGGGGGGGCATCTTTCGAGTCGATTTCAATGCTACTCGCGAAGGAGGCCAAATTTCTCTTGTCGTCTTAGGAGATGCTGATCACGCGAGCTTTGATAACTTGACCTTCACGAGCACCAGGACCCTGGCAGCAACTGAGGATCGTGGCGACACATTGCACGATCAGCTGAATAAGCTCGACTCTATCTGGGTTTATGATGTGAGTGTGCGAAATGGCGCTTCTGCACGTCTCGTGGCGCTGGGTCAGGATATTTTGGCTACTGACGAAGATAATGAACCGACCGGCCTGCATTTTTCAGACGGCGATAGCTCCATTCTTGGTCTGATTGGACGTAACGGTCCGAATCCGCGAACGGGTCGACTCTTTTTCACCCAGCAACACGGGGAAAACAATCTCTATCGAGTTGTCCTTCAAAACGAGGAAGGTTCGATCGGCGAATAATTCCAGCGGTCAACTAGCGATGCGGTAGCAGCGCCCCAGGTCTGGCGAGGCCTGGGGGCGCTTGGCCCTCGCTCCAACTGGTCGGCGCATCGATCTGACTAAGATGCGGAAGCGCACTTCCCTCAACATTTTCCAGATAATGGCGTGCTGAAAATCAGGGTTTAGGTGGCCCGCCCGAGGCCGCTTGGCGGGCCTCCATTGCCAGTGTCACTTACTTGTAATCTTCGGTGGAAAGAGCCACCGCAATCTGCCCTTGCCTGAATCCATGTCGACCAACGCGACGCCGGCCTTCGAAAGCTTTACGGCTCCCCCGGTCAGTCCTTCGATAGCGGAGGAAAAGTCTGGCTCGTGACCAACAAGCATAAGGACCTGCTGCGGAAACTTTCGCAGCAGTCGCTTCACATCCGAATGCCCGAATCCCGGCGCAAGCAGCCGTTCCTCGTGCACCCGGGCCTGAAGGTATTCTGCGGCAATCTCGGCGGTTTCGGCCGCACGCGGTAGAGGACTTGTTAGGATCAAGTCTGGTTTAACTTTGAGTCGCGCGAGAAACTCACCGACTTGATGAAGTTCGCGGCGTCCTGGTTTCGTCAAAGGCCGTTCATCGTCGGGTTTTTTCCAATCGGGCCAATCGGCCGCTCCGTGTCGAAGGAAGTAGAGGCGCATCCGTCAAGATGCGTCACTCGCACGCGTTAATCCAGAGACTGCTCTAAAACTCGACGGCGATGCGGGCCAGAATATATCCAAGGAGGGCGGTTGCTGGCAGGGTCAAAACCCACGCCCAAACGATGCGCCCGACCACGCCCCACTTTACTCCGCTGAATCGTTTCACCGCACCCACGCCCATGATCGATGTCGAAATGACGTGCGTCGTAGAAAGTGGAATGCCGTAGGAGGTGGCCGCCTGGATGATGACGGCAGCGGTTGTTTCGGCCGCAAATCCGTGCACCGGCTGAAGCTTGACCATTTTGTGGCCCAAAGTGCGGATGATTCGCCAACCGCCGGCGGCCGTGCCCGCCGCCATTGTGGCCGCGCAAAGGATAACCACCCAGGAGTGAATTTTGAATTCCGGCGTGTGGAGAAAATCAAAGAGCGGAGGTAAGCCGGCGAATTTCCCGTTCGTCGTGCCGGTGTAGAGAGCCAGCGCGATGATACCCATCGTCTTTTGCGCGTCGTTTGTTCCATGGCTGTGCGCCATCCAGGCGGCGCTGACCAGCTGCAGTTTGCCAAAAACTGAATGGATCCAATGCGGCGTGAAAGAGCGGAACGCGATGAGCAGGACGACCATAAGCAATCCGCCCACGACAAAACCCACAATGGGCGATGTAATCATCGGTATGACTACCTTTGGCAGGAGACCCGACTGCCATTTCAGAACAGACCAATCGCCTCGCGCCGAGGCGATCGCAGCCCCGCATAGGCCGCCAATTAGAGCATGACTGGAGCTCGAAGGCAGGCCGAGCATCCAGGTGATCAGGTTCCAGACGATGGCCGCGATTAATGCGGAAAGAATGGTCGGCATCGTCACGACATGAAGATCGACAATTCCCTTCCCGATTGTGGAAGCGACCGCGGTGCCAGTCAGGGCTCCGGTCAGGTTAAAAAATGCCGCCATCGTGATCGCCTCGCGCGGTGTCAGCACTTTGGTCGAGACGACCGTGGCGATCGCGTTGGCGGCGTCATGAAAGCCGTTGATGTACTCGAAGACGATCGCCGTCAGGACGACGAGGACGAAAAGAATCATACAAACCGTCGCCGAAACATTCTCAGGAATATTTGAGCACCATCTGGAGAATGATGTTCCCCGCATCACGGCAGCGGTCGATGACTTTCTCCAGCAGTTCGTAAAGATCGCGCAAGAAGATGGTTTGCTTCGGCTCGTAATTGCCGTGGTATAACTCGCGCAGCAGATTCAGCTCCAGTTTGTCAGCGTCACCTTCGATGTTTTGCAAGCGGGCGTTTTTCTCGCGCGCGGTTGCCGCGTCCGTTCCCTTGCGCAGTTCCTTAACCATCGCGAGAACCGCTTCCGCCGCCTGGTCGAGCAGTTCGAGATGGCTCTTGAAATTGTGCCCGTGTAGATCGCCGGGACAAATCAGGATGCGTTCGCCAATCTTCTCGACCGTCTTGGGGATTTTATAAAGCGAGGCGGCGAGCGCTTGGATGTCTTCGCGTTCGAACGGGGTTACGAAAGTTTTGCAGAGCTGTTCAGTCAGCTCTTGTGTGATCTCTTTGTCCCTGCGGCGGCTAAAGACAAATTCCTCGAGGCTCTCGGGCGATTCCTTGCGTTCCAACCTGCCAAGGAGAGCGACCAGGTGGTGAACGCTTTGATCGGCCTGCTCCGCACTTGATTCGAGGAGATTAAAAAATTTTTCGTCGTGTCCGAGCAGTTTCTTAATCGAGAACATGGGCAGCAATGTGACAGAAGGCTGCCCGATTGCGCTAGCGGAAATACCCTCTCTCGCCAAGCCCAAAGAGGAACTCGGCGTTTTCTAACGACCCGTGGAAAGAACAGCCTGGTGCCGAATATCTTCCGCGGCGGCGGCATACACCGCGTCCTCGGCGATATTGGTCGCGTGATCGCCGACCCGCTCGAGATGCCGAGCGATGAACATTAGGTTCAAATAACCGCGCAGCTGGTCGGGGTCCTGCGCCATTCGCTCAATCAATCGTCGGCTGGCGCTTGCGTTCATCTCGTCGAGTTCTTTGTCGCGCGCTTTGAGACCTCGCCCCAGTTCAACATTTTCCTGCACATACGCGTCGACGCTGTCTTTGAACATCTGCATCGCCACTGCACGCATTGGTTCAATCAACTCCGTCTCCGGTAAGGCGGGGTGACGATTTAGTTTTCGCGCTTTGCGCGCGATGCTCACCGCCTGGTCTCCCAGGCGCTCGAGGTTCGAGGAAAGTTTCATCGCCGAAACGACCCGCCGAAGGTCGGACGCGACCGGTTGAAATCGAAGCAAGAGATCGATTCCATCCTTGTCGACCTGTTTCTCGAGTTGATCGATCTCTTCGTCGTCGACAATCGCCGTCGCGCAAAGGTCGTCATCGCGTTGCCGGAGACCGTTCAGAGCATTGTCGAGACTGCGAGTGGCGAGACTCGCCATCATCAAAACATTGTTGCGCAGGCTCACCAGCGCTTCGTCGAATGTGCCCAGGATATGTTTCGGTGGCGTCATGACTTATTTCTCAACCAAACCTGCCCGTAATGTAGTCTTCAGTTTGTCGTTGCGTCGGATTTGAAAAGATTCGCGCCGTCTCACCGAACTCGACCAATCGCCCGAGGTAAAAGAACGCCGTGTGATCGGAGCAACGGCCTGCCTGCTGCATGTTGTGAGTGACGATCACGATTGTGTAATCGTTTTTCAAAACTCGAATGAGTTCCTCAACCTTGGCGGTCGCAATCGGGTCAAGCGCCGAACAAGGCTCATCCATCAGCAGAATTTCCGGTTCGACGGCGAGCGCGCGCGCGATGCAAAGGCGCTGCTGCTGGCCACCGGAGAGCCCATACGCGCTGCGCTCCAACCGGTCTTTCACCTCGTCCCAGAGCGCGGCGGCGCGTAGGCTTTTCTCGACCGCTTCATTAATGTCGGATTGTTTCTTGATCCCGGCAATCCTCAATCCGTAGGCGATGTTGTCGTAGATCGATTTTGGGAATGGATTCGACTTCTGAAAAACCATCCCGATCCGTCGACGGAGATCCACCACATCGACGGTCGGCGCGTTGATATCGCGGCCTTCGATCAGGATCGAGCCGTGCGCAATTCGGGCGGAATCGACCAAGTCGTTCATGCGATTGAAACAACGCAGCAACGTCGTTTTCCCACAGCCCGACGGTCCAATGAAGGCGGTGACAGCCCGCGGTGGTATTTGCAGGCTGACCTCATGCAGCACTTCATGATTGCCGTAAGCGAAAGTCACATCGCGGATATCGATCATCGGCGGCCCTTCATTTGCCGAAAGCGTGGCCGACGGATTCGGACGGAGAGCGGTTTCGGAAGTGGTTTCGGGCATATAGAGAATGTTCACCATGATAAACGATTTCTGCTCCGTTCGCGGAGAACGACTGAGGTTAGTGCAATGAGCATGACGAGAACGAGAAAAACGAAAGCCGCCCCGTACTGAACATGCTCGGTAAATTCATTCTGCGGGATCTTCGAGCTGACGACATAGATGTGATACGGCAGCGCCATGACGCCCTGGAAGAAGAAGTCGGTCCAGCGCTGCACCTGCCACGGCATTTCATCACGCAACGCATAAGCCGCGGTGAACATGATCGGCGCGGTCTCGCCGGCGACCCGCGCGATGCCGAGAATTGAGGCGGTCAAAATCCCTGGCAATGCGTAAGGCAGAACGTTTTTTCGAATCGTTTGCCACTTCGTTGCTCCGAGCGCGAGGGAGCCTTCGCGCAGACCCTGCGGCACGGCACGCAGCGCTTCTTCACTTGCCGTAATGATTGCCGGCAGAACCATCAGCCCAAGGGTGAACCACCCCGCGAGCAGGGACACATTCCAGTGAAAGAAAATCACAAAGAGCCCAAAACCGAAAAGCCCGAAAACAATCGAAGGCACGCCCGCGAGATTGAGAATCGCGATGCGTATGATGCGGATGGAGCGGCTATCGCGACTGTATTCGCTCAGATAAATTGCGCTGCTGATGCCAATCAAGAGCGCCAACACCATCGAACCGACAACGAGCAGGGCGGTGCCGACAATACAGGGCCAGATCCCGCCCGCAGAGTAAGCCACAGTGGACGGATGGAAATCCTCGTTGGGATGTTGCGCCTGAAAAGCGCGAAACTCCCGGTCGCCTAACGATTTTTGTTTCCCCTGGTAATCGAAAACATAAAGCGTCTCCGGTTTCTCGGTCAGGAATGGCACATTAATGAAAGGCGGGGTGGTGGTGAAAACGGTCCGCGCACCTTTCACAGTGATATCGAGAAAGATGTAACTCGTCGCCAGGATGATCGCGTAAGTAGCAAGCCGGAAGCTCCAGAATGCGATCCTTTCGATGACACGACTGCGGCGACGGAATGAAGAAGGTCGCCCTTCGTCATTGGTTATTGATTCGTCCTTCGTCATTTGAAAATTCGTCATCTACCCAATGCTCATGCGGTAACGCTGAACGATTTTCTGGGCGGCGTAATTAATCGCGAGAGTGATCATGAAAAGAACCAACCCGACCATGAAGAGGGCGTGGTAATGAATACTCCCGCGCACCACTTCGCCCATCTCCTGGGCGATGATTCCTGTCATGGTGTGAACAGGCTGGAAAAAGGCACCCAAGCCCTCGCTGAAATCAGGGATTTCAATGCGGTTACCCGCACAGAGCAGGACCACCATGGTCTCGCCGATGACACGCCCGAAACCGAGCAGGATGGCTGAGATGATTCCGGAAAGTGAGGCGGGAACCAGGACGCGCGCGATGGTTTGAAGGCGATTGGCGCCGAGCGCGTAGGATGCTTCCTTGAACCCGCGCGGCACGTTTCGCAAAGCGTCTTCGGAAAGAGTGAAAATCGTCGGGATCGCCATCAGAGCGAGCAGCACCCCGGCGGTGAAGACATTGAGTCGTTCGCTGATCGGAAAAAAAGAAATCCAACTCAACCAGTGCGATTGCGACAGGCGCCGAATTACTTCCCCGACTACTGCGATGCCGAAAAAACCCAGCACCACGGAAGGAATCGCAGAAATGAATTCGATGTAGGGTTTGATGAGACGTTTCTCGCTCGGGCGCGCGATTTCACTCACATAAATTGCAGCTGCGACCCCGAATGGAATAGCAAAGAGGAGCGCAACGGCGGAGACCAGGATCGAGCCGACCAGGAGCGGCCGTATCCCATACCAATCCTGCCAAAAGCTGGCGGTGATCCAATCGCGTCCGAAAAGAAAAGCGCTGATGCCGCGATACCAGGGGACCGGTCTAGCAGGATCCCAAATATTCAGTTCTTGATAGGCGGTGGGTAGGGTCGCGACATAATCGCGCACCTGTTTTTTCCAGGATTGAAAGAGTTTTTGCGCAGCCGGACTTGTTAGGCCAGGCGAGCTGTTGAGCAACCCGGAGAGCTTCGCCGCCAGGGTCGAGCTCGTTAGGCGGAACGTGGCTGCGCTCGCCCGGAGCCGTGTCACCGTCGCGCTCGAGTCCACCACCGGAATCGCGATTTTCGCCGCGGCTGAGGCGTCCCCGGCTCGCGTCAGTCGATCTCTTTCGGCGACCACTTCATCGCGCGAAGCGAGGGCCTCTTTCAGGCCCATGGCGTCGTCGTTCAAGTCGGAAACAAGACCATTCAACTCCTCGCCCGCGTCGCTGAAGCTAGTGGCGAATTGATCGAGCGGCGCGAGCTCGGCCTGCGCCTGTTCGTTGTTGCGCCGCCGTTCCAGTTGCGCGCTGAATTCCTTCAGCCGAATTCGGTTGAGCGAGCGCGTCAGGGACGCGTGCTTCTCAGACTGCGTCCGAATGATATCGACATATTCCAAACCCGAGGTGCGATAGAGGCGCAGGCTGCGCAGATTTTCGCCGAAAAACCCGAATCCTTCGCGAAAGAGAAAGATCGTGATCAAGGCAAGGACGACGATTGCAACCACCGCGTTCCCGCCGAAAAAATAGCGGATTCCTTGCTCCGTCAGGCGCCGAATCCGATGGCGCCGATGCTCATCGAGCTCGACCATCGGAGCGGAGGCGGCAAGTTCCATCTTGCGACCATGCCTCAACCGGTTCGAGCCGGGCAAAATGTTTAATGTTACGTTTGTGTGGCTGCGAGCGGCAGGGAAACGCGAACGGTGGTGCCCTGGCCAATCTCACTCTCGGCTTTGACCTGCCCGCGATGCAGATGAGCGATGTGTTTCACGATCGAAAGGCCGAGACCGGTGCCGCCCAGCTCACGATGACGCGCTTTGTCGGCGCGATAAAAACGCTCAAAGATTCGAGGCAAATCGCGGGCGGGAATTCCCGGGCCGTTATCCGACACACTGAAGGTCACTTGTCTGTCATCATTGCTCGCCCGGACGCTGATTTTTCCGCCTGCGGGTGAATATTTCACCGCATTATCGAGCAGGTTGTAAATGACCTCCTGCAGCCGGGCTTCGTCGGCCTGAAGCGGCGGGAGATCGTCGGACGCGTCGAGCTCCACCGCCAGACTTTTCGCCGCAAACTTCTTCTCCCAATCTCGCATGATGCCGCGCAGAAAGAGAGCGGGCCTCACACTCGTTAGGTCAAGCTCGAGGCCGGGGCCCTCCAGCCGAGCAAGACTCAGGACGTCGTCCACCAGCAGATTGAGCCGATTCGAATGTCGCTCCATGACTTCAAAAATTCGGAGCAATTCAGCTGGAGGCTGTTTTGGGTTTTCCAGCAACGTTTCGAGATACCCGCGCAGAATCGAGAGCGGCGTGCGCAACTCGTGCGAGACGTTGGCGACGAAATCGCGTCGCATCGTTTCCGTCCGCCGTAGCTCCGTGATGTCGCGAAATAAGATCACGGCACCGGGTCCTTCCTTGATTGGCTCAGCCACAACTTCAAGGTGACGTTCGGTATCCGTTGGGCGCTGGAGCACGAGCGTGGTGCGCCGTCTTTCCCCACTGCGGAGCGCTTCGCCTAACAATCGCTCGACGCCCACGTCGCGCACCGTCTCGAGCAAGCTGCGATCGATCGCCTGCGGGCCGATTTTGAACATCTGTCGAAAGGCGTCATTCATCAGGCGAATGCGGCGTTCCCCATCCGCCACGACGAGACCGTCGGCCAGCGCCCCTACAATGGTTTGAACTCCGAATTCGTTTTCTTGAACGCGCGTTCGTAACGCTCCTTCGCGGAGAGCGAGCTTTTCGAGCGCGAGCGCGATTCCACGCATTCCTGGGCTGCCGCCGATAAGAAAGGTGCGAGGCGGGCGCTCGTGATTGAGATCGTTGACGATCTGCTCCAACTCACGGCAAGGCGCGATCCATTCTTGCCGAACCCGCCACCAGAAGTAGAGGAGTGCCGCCAGAGCAAGGGCGAAAGCAAACCAGCCCATGTGCCCCAGCTTATTCGCGCAAGCGGTAGCCGAAACCGCGGACCGTTTCGATAACGCCGGCCGATTTGCCCAACTTTTCTCTCAGCCTTCGGACGTGCGTATCGACCGTCCGCGTATCGATTGCGCTTTCGTATCCCCAAACTTCGTTGAGCAGCCGATCACGAGCCTGAACGCGCCCCGGCCTTTGCATCAGCATACTGAGAAGCTTGAATTCAACTGCGGTCAGGACAACCGGTTTTCCCCCCACCAGCACACGGTGTCGCGACGCATCGATCGTAATCGGTCCGCGCGTGATTTTTCCGTCGCCCTGTTCACCCGGACCACGGCGCAAAATCGCCTTGATGCGCAAAAGAAGCTCACGCGGACTAAACGGCTTTGTCACATAATCATCCGCCCCAAATTCCAACCCGACAATCCGATCGACCTCCTCGGCCTTGGCGGTCAGCATGATGATCGGAATGTGCGACGTGAGCGAATCCGCTCTCAGTAATTTACACACTTCAAGCCCCGACATGCGTGGCAACATCAGGTCGAGCACGATCAACGCCGGCGCTTCCGTGCGCGCTTTTCTCAAGCCTTCCGCACCATCGTGCGCGACGATCGCCGAGAAGCCGTCCGCTTTCCGCAATTGCAGTGTGAGCAGATCGACCACGTCGGGTTCGTCTTCCACTATCAGGATTTTTTTGTGCGGCGAAACAGTCATCGGCGATGAGTGGGAGATTATGCCAAAGGTACAGCGGCTGACAATTTGCGAATGCGTCCGGGCACTTAATCGCGGGCCAATTTTACATTGCTGTAACGACTCGCCCCGGTCACTTCGTCCCCCAACCAGTCGGGTGGCCGAAAAGAATGGTAGGTTGCGACGTCAGGAAATTCTACTTCGGCTACCATCAGGCCTTGATTCGATCCACGGTAGATGTCGATCTCGATCGTCAGTTTTTTGTAAGGGACATAGTAGCGTGTTTTCGTCAGGCGCGAGCCGGCGGTGGCGGGCCAAAGGATGTCGAACTGAACCGGAGTGAGATGAATCTCGCGTTCTTCGCGGGCGCGCGCCGGCCCCCGCTTGTAAGTAAGAGTGCAAGCCCGGCCCGCCCGACGCAAACGAACATGTGACTTGTTTCGCCCTATAGAGAGATAGCCTTGGGCGATTTCCTTGTGCGGGTAACGTGTCAGGCGTCGCGGCAATTCCTCGATCAGGAACTTACGCTCAATCTCCATGTGAGGATGCTTCATCGCGGGATTAATGCCAGGGAGGGGACTCGAACCCCTAAGGATTTCTCCACCAGATCCTAAGTCTGGCGCGTCTGCCAATTTCGCCACCCTGGCTTGCCGGAACTCTTACGAAAGGAAGTGCCGAGAACAAAATTCTTTGTTGCCTGGACAAAGGAAAGTCGCAAGGCTGAAGATTAGATAACACGATTTGTCGTTATTGGCCTGCGTGTAAAACATACGCCGAACCCCCTGCGACGGGGAACCCACAATTCACCACGATGGCAAACCAGTCGAAAGCCAGCGCTGGCTTGCTGATGTTCCGGCGCTCCGGCGCGAGTTTAGAAGTCTTACTCGTGCATCCCGGAGGTCCCTTCTTTAGCAAGAAAGATGAGGGCGCCTGGAGCATAC
>Ga0207701_10000249_pt1 | contig 55176 bp, 47 predicted proteins | sample KBSSwiSSwithPhiX_FD_184294 | JGI IMG/M metagenome (GOLD analysis project Ga0207701, IMG submission 184294) | Switchgrass rhizosphere bulk soil microbial communities from Kellogg Biological Station, Michigan, USA, with PhiX - S5 (SPAdes) (version 2) | ecosystem: Environmental > Terrestrial >... | reverse complement strand
ATCGCGGGACGGACGTTCACATTGACGCAGAAGCATTAGGAACCCGTGATGATCCCTCGACGCACTGCCGTCGCTTTCGCGGCCTTGGTGGCTTGCGTAGCAGCTTTCCCATCACCGGCTGTCGCACAGCAGACGGTCACGGGCGCGCTCTCCTTCTTGCTCACGAACCGGTCCATTCCGACCGGAGATTTCGCGCGCGACGAGGCCGCCGCCGCGGCAACGCGCGACACCATTTCGACGTTTCTGCGATCGGAGCTCACGACGTTGCCGGTGACCTCATCGGCGAGTGGATTCACCTACCGCGTCGATCCCGACCTCGGTGGTGTACCGGTACGCTCGACCACGACGTTCGGATCGTTTTTGACGGAGCGATCACTCACGATCGGGCGACGGCAGCTCTCGCTTTCCGCAACCTACCAGGGCATGAGGTTCGGTGAAATCGACGGACGCAACTTGCGTGACGGCACGTTGCGCGCCACGGCAAGCCGTTTGACATCGGACCAGGTGCCATTCGACGTCGAAACGGTAGCGATGCGGATTCACACAGATACCTTCACTGTTGCAGCAAACTACGGCGTCACCGAGCGGCTCGAGGTCGGGGCCGCATTGCCCCTCGAGCGGCTGAGCCTCACCGGCGAGCGCGTTGACACGTATCGGGGGACGCCGTTGCTTCAGGCCGCCGTCGCCGCGAATGCTTCCGGTCCGGGCGACGTTGTCGTTCGCGGCAAGCTGAATCTGCAGCAGCGGGGCGCGTTGGGAATGGCCGTCGGCGCCGAGGGACGTCTACCGACCGGCAACTCCGCCAATCTCCTCGGTGCCGGGGAAGCGACCGTGAAGCCTCGTTTCATCTTGTCCATGGAAACCAGTCACGTCGCCGTGGACAGCAACGTCGGCTACATGTTCGGCGGCGTCGCCAACGAGCTCGACTACAGCGCGGCCGTCACCAATGCTGGTCCGCACAAACTCACCATCGTGGGCGAAGTCGCCGGCCGCCATCTGAATTCAGCGGGGCACCTGATTGAAGTAATCTCTCGTCATCCCGTGCTCGCGGGCGTCGAAACCGTCCGGCTGAGCGCGGTCGAGCAAGCGACCGAGAGAGTCGTAGCCATTGCAGGCGTCAAGTGGAACGCGCGTGCGACGTGGCTCGTTACCGCCAACATCGCGCGCTCGTTGACTTCATCGGGGCTCACCGCACGATGGATGTCCACCATTGGCGCCGAGTACGCGTTTGGAGAATAGGAATGAATCCGCGCAAGGTCGGCGCGCCGGGCCAGGACGTAAGCATCGTTGACGACTTCGTCCCCGAGGAACGCGTCCTCGAGGAAATCGTCGTTCCAGGCGATCACCTCACCCAACCTTCGGAGATGTTTCGGCCGGAATCCCGGCAGGTGGGGGCGGCGGGACGGACAGCTGTACTCGAGTTCCAGGAGCCGATGATTCGACCCGCGGCGGCGCGTGCCGTGCCCGCTGTGCGTGTGAAGGGCAGCCGATCGATTCTTCGCGCGATCCGAGCCGCCGGAATGCTTGCGGCCTTGATAGCGCTCGCCGTGATCGGCGGCGCGTTGGCGAGAACCCGACTTGACCTGTCAGTGCTCTCGGACTATCTCGCGGTTGTCCGGACCAGCGTATCAGCGCTGCGTGAGCTTCTACCGCAAGTAGAAGTCGTGCGGGATTCCCAGGCCAATGTCGTTCGGGATTCGGGGGTGGCCGCGTCAACGACCGAAGCAACGGATACGCCGCCTGCACCTATCGTCGTTGCAGACAGTGTGACCGCCGAGAAGGCCGAGCAGGTGCAAGTCGCACCCCCAAGTTCGCGGCCGAAGGCAATCTCAAAGCCGCCAACGCGCGCTTCCCTACCCTCGCCTCGGCGTCCCGGCTCCTCTTCCCTTCGCGGAGCGGCGGCACCTCCCGCCACACCTTCTCTTCGTCCAGCGATCCAGCGTGCTGAGGAATCGCCCCGACCGACGCCACCGATCAGGGCGTCGACTTCTTCACCAGCAGCGCCCGTGGTGAGTCCCGTAGCCCCGACACCGCCGGCAGCCGCGATACCGCCGCCGAATCCCGTACCGCTTGCTTCTGTGAGCTCCGCAGCCGCGCCCACTGCTCCGAATCCGGCAGCGGCGTCAGCTTCGAGTTCGGCAGCACCACCAGCCGTTGTTTCTGCCCCTAGCGCCCCTCCGGTGGGACCCCTGACGACAGAAACGCGGGCCGTTGCTCTGGCGCTCAATCGCTACCAGGACGCCTTCAGCGCGCTTGATGCCAACGCCGCGCACGCGGTGTGGCCGAGCGTCGATGTCAAGGCGCTCGCCAAGGCGTTCGATCAACTCGACGAGCAGACGTTCGATCTCGAAGGCTGCGATATTACGGTCACCGGTGCCCGCGCAGAAGCTGACTGCGCCGGTAATGCCCGCTACGTCCGCAAGGTTGGTAACAGAACGTTGCGGGTCGAGCCGCGACGATGGCACTTCAGGCTGCGACAGGCCAACGATCAATGGCTCATCGACGCGGTCGACGCGCGCTGATATAGCGCCGCGCCGGCCGTGCAACACCGAAGACGCCAGTCGCCATGGCCACCTGTCGCGGGTGGCCGCCGCGAACGCCGCACCGCCAAGCCGAAAAACACGCGGCTCAGCGTGCATACGCGGACCAACCTTGTCGCGACTGCTAAACTGACTTCGCATGCATCCTGACCTCAGACCGCTCGAACACGTTGACGAGCTCCACCGGCTCCTCGCCGAATCACAATCACGGCCGGTGCTGCTCTTCAAACACAGCTACACGTGCGGTGTCAGTGTGGAAGCGTTGGACGAGTTGGTAGCTCATCTCAACGATCGCGGACCCAGAGGATTTGAGAGAGAGTCCGCGCCGCGGCACGATTGCCCCCCGCAATATGCGATGGTGACAGTTCAGACACACCGGGCTGTATCGAATGCCATCGCGCAGAAGCTCGGGGTCCGTCACGAAACGCCGCAGGCGCTGCTCGTCAAGAACGGCCGCGTCGTCTGGAGCGCCTCACATTTCCGCGTGACGGCCGCCGCCGTTGACAATGCGATCAGGTCCCAATCCTGATGTGAACCGGATACCTTTTGCCGTCAACGAGCTGCGTGACTTCACGCGGCAACGTAGCAACCTGCTGTCGGCATCGGTCACGAATTTCGGTCAGCGACGGACAAGACAACCGCTCGCCCTTCTTCATCACCTGACGCAAAAGAGGTTCGGCGTTGGCAGGGCGCGGACTGCCTTCGAGCGCGAGCACGTCCTCGACCGCGACGCCGTCGCGCATCACGCGCCACACCTGCTTGCGCCCTGGATACGTGCTCTTCCCGGGACTCTTCTTGAGTACCGGCACTGCGCGTCCACCGCGTTCGATCTCGGCGAGCTTGTATACGCCTGAGAGCGCAGGTGCATCGCTGGATGTACTCACCGCCGTACCGACACCGAATCCGTCGACAGGCGCACCGGCGGCGATGATCTCGGCAATCCGCATCTCGTCGAGATCGCCGCTGGCGACGATGGCGGTGTCGGCCAGGCCATGCTCGTCAAAGATGCGGCGCACCTGACGGCTGATAGCGATCTGATCACCACTGTCGATGCGGACGGCCCGTGGCTTCAGTCCAGAGGCGGTCACCATCCTCGCGGCTTCGACCGCATCGTAGGTGTCGAGAATGAACACCGCGTCGCCGAAGATCTCCCCGTAGGTGCGAAACGCGCTCACCTCCTCCGGGAATGCCATTACCCAGGAATGCGCCATCGTGCCCGACAGCGGAATGCCAAAGCGCTTCCCCGCTTCCACGATCGACGTCGAGCTGAAGCCGGCGATGTAGGCCGCTCGTGCGGCGCGGATTCCCGCATCGATGCCGTGCGCGCGACGGGCGCCGAACTCCATGACAGGCCGGCCGGCGGCCGCCGTCATAATCCGCGCCGCACGGCTCGCCACCGACGTGGGAAACATCGTCTCGGCAATGAGCGCCGTCTCGACCAATTGGGCTTCAGGAAGTGGCGCGGTTACCCGCATGATCGGCTCCTGGGCAAACACGGGCGTTCCCTCATCGAAAGCCCAGACGTCGCCCGTGAAGCGGAACCGCGGCAAGTACTCATCGAAAAACGCAGCCGGCAGCCTTGCGAGTGCTGGAACCGCGCGGAGGAATCGGATCTCTTCCGCCGTGAAGTGCAGCGACTCGAGGAAGTCGAGCGCCTGTTCAATGCCGCAGGCGACCAAGTAATTGCGCGTTGGAGGAAGGTTTCGGACGAACAGATCGAAGGTCGCAGGAGCAGACATGCCCTTGACGTAATAGCCGCCGACCATCGTCAGTTCGTACAGGTCCGTGGAGAGTGCGGAGAGGACGACCATCGGATCAGACGCCCGCGTCGGCAAGTGCGCGTTGCGCGGCGAAATACCCGCACATGCCGTGCACGCCGACGCCGGGCGGCGTCGCCGCCGAACACAGGTACAGACCGCGAACGGGGGTCGAGTAGGTGCGCCACGTCGGTCGGGTGAAGAACTGACGCAGGTCCACGACGCCCGAGCCTATATCGCCGGCGACGAGATTGGCGTTGTGCGCCTCGATATCGGCCGGGGTCATCACCGAGCGCGCCAATACCTGATCGCGAAAGCCGGGAGCAAAACGTTCAACCTGGCGCTCGATCCGCGGCAGCATGTCGGCCGTCGAACCGGAGGGAATGTGACAATACGCCCACGCCGTGTGCTTTCCTGCCGGCGCACGGGACGAATCGAAGAGTGTCGGCTGGACCAGGAGCACGAATGGACGGTCCGAAACGACGCCGGTCCACGCCTCCCGTTCCGAGCGCGCAAGTTCATCGAGCGTGCCGCAGACGTGGACTGTTCCGGCGCGAGCGCACTCCGCCGCGCGCCAGGGAATGGGACCGTCAAGCGCCCAGTCCACCTTGAACACCCCCATTCCGTATCGATACTGCTCCAGGCTGCGCCGGTAGCCTGCCGGCAATCGGTGTCCAGCGATGCGAAGGAACGGACGCGGCGACAGGTCGCAAATCACCGCGCGCGCCGGTGGCAACTCGTCAAGTGAGGAGACGCGGTGATTGGCAATGACCTCACCACCAAGCGCATTTAGATGCGCGACGAGCGCGTCGGTCAACTGCTGTGCCCCGCCTCGTGGCATCACCCAACCAACCAGATGTGCCATCGCGCCGAGCACGAGGCCAAAGCCGGCGGTGAGCGCGTGATCGAGTGGCAGCATTCCATGCGCGGCAATTCCGCCGAACAAGGCGCGCGCCCGTTCCTCCGCAAAGAGACTTCTTGCCAATCCCTCGGCAGAACGCAAAGCACGAAGACCAAACGCGCCCAGTGAAAAAGGATGACGCGGCCATGTGACGGGGCCGAGTGCGGCGCGTTCGAGGCGCGGCCAGCTGTCAACGACGCGGCCAAACAGCCGCGCGTATGCTCGGCCATCGCGACCGAGGCCTGCTGCTGTCTGCTCGAGCGACCGCTCGACGACCGCCGCCGTGCCATCGTCGAACGGATGTGCGAGCTGGGCGGTCGGCTCGATGAATTCGAGTCCATACTTCTGCAAAGGCAGCGTCCGTAGAAACGGCGACGCCACTGCGGTCGCATGTACGGCCGAGCAGATATCGTGCGTGAATCCGGGCAGTGTAAGTTCAGCGGATCGCGCGCCGCCGCCGATGGTCGGCTCCGCCTCGAAGACCGTCACCTTCCAGCCCGCCTGAGCAAGGGCGATGGCCGCCGCGAGGCCGTTCGGCCCCGAGCCGACCACAATGGCGTCAGGTTGTGGCACGTCGCATCCGATCTATAGTCGTGATTCTGAATTGTGATTTGTGATCGATGAAATCACAAATCGCAAATCACACATCGCAATGGGCGACTGGTACTCGCGCTTCCTGTTCGAGCGGATGCTCGCCGCGATGTACCTCGTCGGGTTCGCCGTCGCCGCCAATCAATTCGTCCCGCTGCTCGGCGAGCGCGGCTTGCTGCCGGTTTCGCGCTTCACCCAGGCGGTCCCGTTTCGCGCCTCACCCAGTCTCTTCTTTCTCTCCCCAACCGACGTCGCGTTCCGCGTTGCGGCATGGCTTGGCATTGCACTGGCCGTGCTGACGCTGATCGGCTGGCCCCAGCAGCGAGGATCCGTCGTGTCTGCGACCGCGTGGGGACTCATGTGGGTGCTGTATCTCTCGTTCGTCAACGTCGGCCAAACGTTCTACAGCTTCGGTTGGGAGACGCTGCTACTGGAGAGCGGTTTCCTCGCGATCTTTCTCGGCGGCTCGACCACGGCACCGAGCATGTGGTTGGTGTGGATGTATCGGTGGTTGCTGTTCAGGGTCATGTTCGGCGCAGGACTGATCAAGATTCGCGGCGATTCCTGCTGGCGCGATCTCACATGTCTCAAGTACTACTTCGAGACGCAGCCGATCCCGAATCCTCTCAGCTGGTATTTTCACTGGCTGCCGAAAGCCGTGCACAAGGGCGGCGTCGCCTTCAACCACTTCGTCGAGCTCGTCGTGCCGTTCGCGTACTTCGCGCCGCAACCGGTGGCGGGCATCGCAGGGCTGCTGACGATCGGTTTTCAAGGCGTGCTGATCGTGAGCGGCAACCTGTCCTGGCTGAATTGGCTGACGCTCACGCTCTGTATTCCGACGCTCGACGCTCGGTTTCTGTCGTGGCTTCCGTTGACACCCCCCGTGCTGTACGAACCTTCACTCGTGCATCGGGGAGCGATTTACGCGCTCGGGGCGAGCGTCGCCGTGCTCAGCGTCGCGCCGACGCTGAACATGCTGTCCGCGTCACAAATCATGAATACCTCGTTCGAACCGTTTCACCTGGTCAACACCTACGGCGCGTTCGGCAGCATTACGCGGACACGATATGAAATCGTGATTGAAGGCACCGATGACCAGGAGCTGACCAGCAGCACGAAATGGCGCGAGTACGAATTCAAGGGGAAGCCGGGCGATCCGCGTCGTCTCGCTCCGCAGATTGCGCCGTATCACCTTCGCCTGGATTGGCTGATGTGGTTCGAGGCGTTTTCCCCGCGGCCGCAGAATGAATGGTTCATCACGCTGCTTCAGCGTTTGCTGCAAGGAGACCCGAATACCCTATCGCTCTTCGCAATGAATCCGTTTCCTGACCACGCACCGCGCTTTTTGCGCGCGCGCTACTACCGTTACCGGTTTACAGACGCTGAAGAGCGTGACCGGACAGGCCGGTGGTGGAATCGGGAGCTCGCCGGCGAATATGTGCCGGCGATCACCCTTGCAGCTTTCGACCGATAGCCGACGCCGCCACCCACGCTGACGACCACGCCCACTGAAAATTGAAACCGCCGATCCGGCCATCGACGTCGAGCATCTCGCCGATCAGGTACAGCCCTCGGCGCACCCGCGATTCCATGGTCGCCGGGTCGATCTCGGTCAGCGGAATGCCGCCGGCAGTGACTTCGGCGTAGTTGTACCCACGGCTGTCGCGCACATCGAGAGGCATCTCGAGAAGCGCGCGAATCAGCCGCCGACGATCTTCGCGGGTGAGGTGCGACAGCGTCGTCGACGCATCGATGCCGGCGCGTTCGGTCCAGGCATCCGCGACGGCTGCGGGGACGCGCGTCGCCACAACCGTACGAATCAGCGTACGCGGACGGTTACGCTGCTCTGTCGTCAGCCACTGCTCGAGGGATTCGAACGTTTCGCCCGGTACAACACACAGGACGACGGTCGCGTCGCGCTCTTCGAGACGCGATCTGAGCCAATGTCGCGAGGCGTTGAGGATCACCGGACCGCTCACGCCGAAGTGCGTCCACAACATCGCCCCTGTGAGACGAAGCGAGGACGCACCATCGGATCGGACCGTGACGGCAGCGCGGTGCGCAACGCCCGACAGCTGTGCGTTATTCGAATCGTCCAAGACCAGCGGCACGAGCGCAGGCGTGGTGTCCACGTATCCATGCCCGAAGGCACGCGCGAACGAATACCCAGTCCCATCGCTGCCGGTCTTTGGCAGAGATCGACCCCCTGTGGCGAGCACGACATACGGCGCTCGATACGTGCGTCCATTCACCGTGAGGAGGACGAACTCGTCTTCGCCGTCTCCTCGCTGAATACTCGAGATCCGGGAGCCCGTGTGCAGTTCGGCGCCGGATGTGCTGACTGCCCTGCTGAGCGCGTCGAGAACAGTACGCGCGCGGTTGCTCTCCGGGAACAATTTACCGCCCTCTTCCTCACGGAGTGGCACGCCGAGCTCTTCGAAAAACGCGATTGCGCGAGGCGCCGGATACGCCCGCAGCACGTCGCGAATGACACGCTTATCGCCGCCCCAGAAGTCGCGCGCGGTCACGACGCGGTTGGTGACGTTGCAGCGCGATCCACCACTCACGAGAATCTTGGCGCCCACCGTCCTCGCACCATCGACGCAAATCACGCGACGTGTGCGCAACGCGGCGCGCGCGCAGAACACCGCGGCGGCGAGCCCAGCCGCTCCACCGCCCACGATGACAACGTCTGCAGTATCCGTGGCGCGCATTCAGCAGAGCCACGGCGCATACGGACGCGCTCGCAGGGGCATACAAGATGCAATTTAGCGCAGGCGGGCTGCGCGGCCTCCCAGAGCGGCGCATCCCAGGAAGTTTGACGCAAAGTGGAGGACAGGATGAAACGGTTCACATCACTCACAGCCGCAGTCTTCACCGCGGCGTTCCTGGCGGCGGCGACCAGCGTCTCCGCGCAGGATTCCAACGTCGATCAGCGCACGTACCTCACCTTCAGCGGCCCGGTTCAGATGCCAGGCATCACGCTGCCGGCGGGCAAGTACGTTTTCAAGCTCGCTCCGACGGCGCTTCACAACGTAATGCAGGTGTTCGATGGTGAGGAGAAACACATCGTCGGTCAGTGGTTCTTCGTTCCGGTCGAGCGCACCAACGAAGAACAGTCCAAAGCCGACGGGAAGCCGGTCGTGATGTTTCGAGAAATGCCGGAAGGCATGACGCCGGCGGTTCACTACTTCTTCTACCCGACGGATCTTCGGGGGAAGGAGTTCATCTATCCGAAGGACCAGGCGCTGAAGATCGCCGCGGCGACGCACGAAACGGTACTTGCTACCGACTCGGACGCTGCGAAGGGGGGCGAGGCGCACGTGTTCAGGGTTGAACCGAGCGGCACCGAGTCCCAGTACGACCAGAACGCCAAAGCGTCTAATACGGTGAGCAACCCCGAGCCGTTCTCACAAGAACCCTCGAAGGCCGAGTCATCGACGACGCCGTCGACGGCCAGCCTGAACAGCCAGAGCGATCTGAACAACTCGCCGGCCTCAGGTCCGCCCGCACCCGCGCGGCAGGCTGTGGGCACGGCTGGGCAGAACCCCGCACCCGCGCCCGCGTCGCGTCAGCAGGCGTCGAACGAGCTCCCGAAGACGGCCAGCCCGTATGGACTGATCGGCTTGCTCGGTCTTCTCTCGCTTGCCGGCGGCTTCGGGCTGCGGCTGGCGCGTAGCACCTACTAGTCGTATCGTAGGTAACGATGAGGGATGAAGGACGCCGCCGCGGCCTTCGTCCCGAATCTTAAGTCTCACGTCGACGGGGTGAAGCGATGGAGCGGTCGCGGACGCACATTCTATCGATTGCGGTGATCGCCGCAGCCCTTCCGCTCCTCAGCACGGCGCAGGAGCAGCGGTCTGCCCCGCAGCCGACCGAGGAGCCGCAGGTTTTCAAAGCCGGCGCCGAGCTCGTCGTGCTCCACGTCAACGTCTTCGATGGCCGCAGCGATGCGGTACCCAATCTCCCTCAGAGTGCGTTCACCGTCTACGAAGACGGCAAGCCTCAGGACATCGCGTTTTTCGAAGCGGGCGACGTGCCGGTCACGGTCGGACTCGTTATCGACAACAGCACGAGCATGCTGACGGAACGCGATCTCGTGATCGCCGGGACCAAGGCGTTTGCAGAATCGAGCCATCCCGAGGATCAGATGTTCGCGGTCGTGTTCAACGAACGCGTCCGCCTCGGGCTTCCGAGCTCGGTTCCGTTCACGACCAACCGCCTGCAGCTCATCGCCTCTCTGGCGCGGTTTAACCCCGGCGGGAAGACGGCACTCTACGACGCAGTCATCGCCGGTCTCGATCAGCTCGAAAAAGGCGCATACCAGAAACATGTGCTCGTCGTGCTGAGCGACGGCGGCGACAACGCAAGCGAGCACAGCGAGAAGGAGATGCTGCGGCGCGTCGAGGCGAGCAGCGCACTGATTTACACCATCGTCGATCCGGATGTGTTCACGCCGGGCGAGGGCGATCGCGGGGTGCTGCGGCGTCTCGCAAAGCTGTCCGGTGGTCTGGCTTACTTCCCGAAGAGCGAACGCGCAGTGGTCGAGAACTTCATGGAGATGGCGGACAACATCCGCCGCGGCTACAGCATCGGGTACGCGCCGGGCAGCAACGCCAGCCACGAACACGATCGGCCGCACCGTTTGAAAGTGACGGTGCGGATGCCGGGTCGCAGCGACTTATCCGTGCGGGTGCGTAATGGGTACGCGGAATCCGATTCGCCTGGAACTCGATGACCGTGGTCTGGCTCCCGGTAGGCTCGCCGCGCGTTCGCGGCGCAGTAAGCTACGGTGGGCCGAACGCCTGCTGCTGCTCGTCGGCATCGTGTGTGTTGGGTATTTCCTGTACACCTACGCCGAAGCGTGGCTGTATCAGGAATTCGAAGATCGCGAACTCGACAAGATCCTGAACGACACAGCGGCGACCGGCACATCAGGAACGACGCCGGAGGGCACGGCTCCGTCGCCTCGCACCGTGCCGCGGCGACCCTTCGCCGCCGGTAGCACGGTGGGGCGCATCGAAATTCCGCGCCTGGGCGTGTCGGCTGTGATCAGAGCCGGAAGCGATGCCCGCACGCTGCGCCTGGCGGTTGGCTACATTCCGGGCACTGCGCTGCCCGGCGATCTCGGCAACTTCGGGCTGGCCGGACACCGCGACACCTTCTTCCGGAAGCTGCGCGACATCAACCCGGACGACGAGATTCGAATCGTCACCAAAGACGGCGTTTTCAACTATTACGTCCAGCGCACCAGTATCGTCATGCCGCAGGACGTCTGGGTCCTCGATCCCACCAACTATCCCGCGCTGACGCTCGTCACGTGCTATCCGTTCAACTACATTGGGTCGGCACCCAAGAGGTTCATCGTGCGGGCCTCGCTCCGTGCAACGGAGGCACCTGCGCGCTCGAACGTCTCAAAGCCCGCTGAGAGGGTCGTGCCAGTTCGAGCGAAGTCGTCGGTCGGGCGTACGGCAGCTTCCAAAAAGAAGACCGCAAGCGTGCGCTCCACGGTCGCTAAACCGCCTCGAGCCACAAACCTTCAAACAAAACGAACGACCGTCCGCGACAAGGCGACCAAAGCGCCCAGCGGCGCGAAGTCGCTCCGCAACGCCGGGAAGGCACGGGCGACCGACTAGGCATCGATATAATGCGGAATTAAATCCGCAAACACAGCCATGGTGCATCCATCCGATGATTCTCGCGATCTACAACCCGAAAGGCGGCTGCGGCAAAACCACGACGGCCGTGAATCTCGCGGCCGAATTGGCGCGCCGCGGCCGCTCGGTGTTGCTCGTGGATCTCGAGGCCGACATGGGCGCCTCGATCTCCCTCGGCGTTCGACCTGGTGAGAAGCACCCGTCCATATTCGAGTTACTGCTCAACCAGCGCCGCCCCACCGAGGCGGTCCGCCCGGTCAGCCGCGTCCCGAACCTGCAAGTAGTGCCTGGCTCGCCGGCGCTGGCGGGCATTACCTCGGCACTTCGCAATGTACGTCAGCCTGAACGACGGCTGACGGACTGCATCCGTCCGCTGGCTGCGTTAGTCGACGACGTCATCATCGACTGCCCGAGCAATTACACGGTGCTCTCGCTCGGCGCCACCGCGCTGGCGCAGCATCTGCTCGTCCCCATTCGCGCCGACTACCTATCGCTCGAATCGCTTGCCCATTTTCTGCGGTGGTATCGCGACCGCAGCGCCGGTGCGTCAGAAGCCGCGCGCATCGCCGGCATTCTGCTGACCATGGTCGATCACCGGCAGGAGGCGACACGCGAGATTATCGACATCATCCGGATGCACAACCGACGAGGCGTGCTGCGAACCGAGATTCCGATCGATCCGCGCGCGTCGGAAGCGCCGTCGCATGGCGTTCCGCTGATGCTGTATGCGCGTTCGCGCGCGGCGCGCGCCTACGAGCGGCTGACGATCGAAGTCATCCAGCGCGTCGATCGCGGCCGCAAGCGCAAGTCGACGCGGCGCTGACGCTTGCACGGTCGTGAGAACCTGCTTTAGGATCGTCGCGCTCGTACCACTTCAAATTTCAATTTATTTACGTAATAATTGAAGGGCATCCCAGTCGGATCCTCCGACGCTCGGGGCGCACGTATGTGAACGTTTAGGGGCTCAGGGATCCACATGGCCATCCGACCACCAGGGAAACGAATCGGCAAGTCCGGCGAGGAGATTTTCGTTCCGCACCGCGACGACGCCAGCGCGGATAGACCCAAGAAGCGCGGACGGCGCCCGTCGCACACCGAGCACTGGACGAAGGTGACCGTCGTCCTGTTCGACCGCCAGATTGTCTTCCTCGATCGTCTGGGCGCTGACATCCGTGCGGCGAGCGGCGTCGCCATCAGTCGGGCGCACGTGATTCGCGCGTTGATCGACGCACTCAGCGAATCGGATCTCGATCTCACCGGCACGCGCTCGGAAGCCGACCTCAAGGCCATTCTCGCCGCGCGGCTCGGCCGATACCGCGTCTGACCCGGGTTCAGACGTTCAGTGGGTTCAATCGGTTCAGAGGGCCTTGTTCTTGAACCCCCTGAACGGGACTCGCTGACGCGACTGAACCCAGACGTCGTCGGTGGCGTGACGACCTTCTTCACGATGTCCTACATCGTGATCGTCAACCCCACCATCCTCTCCAGCAGCGGGACCGGAATGCCCTTCGCCGGCGTGTTGAGCGCGACCGTGTTGGTCGCCTTCAGCATGACGCTCCTGATGGGTCTCTACGCGCGCCTTCCCTTCGCGGTCGCGCCCGGCATGGGCCTCAACGCGTTTTTCGCCTACACGATCGTGTTGCAGAACAAGGTGCCGTGGCAGACGGCGCTCGGCATGGTGTTCTGGGCCGGAGTCCTGTTTCTGCTGATATCGGCGACCCCGTTGCGTGAACGGATTGCGACAGCGATTCCGCGGAACCTGCGGCTGGCGACCGCAGCCGGCATCGGCCTCCTGCTCACATTCATCGGCCTCCGAAACGCGGGACTGATCGAGCCTGATGCAGCGACCATCGTGCGGCTCGGCACGATCGATTATCGGTCCGCATTTCTGGTTGTCGGCCTCGTCGCGGCCGTGGTGCTGATGCGACGCCGGAACCCGCTGGCCTTTCTGACCTCGATCTTCGTCGTGACGCTCCTCTCATGGGCATTCGGGTACGCGAAGGCGCCGCAGGACATCGTCAGCCTTCCGGATTTCTCGTCTGTGGCGCTCAGGCTGGATGTGTTCGGCGCGCTGCAACTGAGCCTGCTGCCCGCCATCATCTCGATTCTTTTCACCGATCTGTTCGACTCGCTGTCGACATTCATCGGTGTCGCGACAGCAGCTGGCCTGACCGAGCCCGATGGGCGCCCGATTAACCTGCGGCGCGGCCTCATCGTCGATGCGTTTGCGACGCTGGTGGCTGGACTCGCCGGAACATCGTCCGGCACGGCGTATGTCGAAAGCGTCGCCGGAATCCGAATGGGCGGCCGGACAGGACGAGCGTCAGTCGTAACGGCACTCTGCTTCGTCCCGTGTTTCTTCGTCTCACCGCTCGCCGCATCGGTGCCCACCTACGCGACCGCTCCGGTACTCGTCCTCGTGGGGGTCGCGATGTTTCAGATGGTCGGGCACATCAATTTCGCGGCCATCGAGGACGCGTTGCCGTCGTTCGTGACGCTCGTGCTCATTCCGCTGACATTTTCGATTACGCAGGGAATCCTCTGCGGCTTCATTCTCCAGGCACTCCTCTATGCGTGCGTCGGCCGCGCACGTGAAGTTCCTGTGACGTTGTGGCTGCTCGCTCTGCTCTCGTTGGGCCTTTTACTGATTCGGTGATATGAAGCCATTGAACTGGACCCACTGAACCCTCTGAATCCCTTGAACCCACTGACGCCAAGCGATCCGACGGTGTTATGGCGGATGACACGCGGCAGATCCACCGCGCACGCGACGATTTTTCCCGGCGACACCCAGACCACGATTACCTGGTTTTTCGACGACATCATGGACCGGGCCGAAAACTACGAATCGATGGAACTCGCACTCGCCCGCGCGGATCAAATCCGTGGCGTCCTCGAGCGTGATGGGTGGACGTCGGCCTGAGCCGGTATGATGGTTCGAGTGCCCTCTCCAATCAGGGTTCACAAGACAGTCGGTGTCAGAGTTGGCGACGTCCAAGTGGGCGGGGGTGCGCCGGTCGTCGTCCAGTCGATGACCATGACGGACACCGCGGACGCCGCGGCGACAGCGCAGCAGTGCATCGAACTGGCGCAGGCCGGCTCGGAGATGGTCCGCGTCACCGTCAACGTACCGGAAGCGGCGGCGGCGGTGCCGGAGATCAAGCGTCGCATGCTCGACGCGGGCTGCGACGCACCGTTGATCGGCGACTTCCACTACAACGGGCATCTCCTCCTGACACGCTATCCCGATTGCGCCCACGCACTCGACAAGTACCGAATCAACCCCGGCAATGTCGGCACCGGACGACGACGAGATGAGCAGTTCGCCACGATCTGCAAGGTTGCCATCGATCACGACAGGCCCGTGCGCATCGGCGTCAACGGCGGTTCGCTCAATCAGGAACTGGTCGTCTCGAAGATGCAGGAGAACACCGACCGCGCGCTCGGTCGTTCCTCCGAAGAGATCCTCAACGAGTGCATGGTGATTTCGGCGCTGCAGTCCACCGAGCTCGCGCTCGAGACGGGGATGCGCCGAGATCAGATCATCATCTCGTGCAAGGTCTCACGGCCGCGCGACCTGATTGCGATCTACCGCGAGCTCGCGCGGCAGACCGATCAACCGCTGCATTTGGGGCTGACCGAAGCCGGCATGGGCACCAAAGGCCTCGTGTGGTCCGCTTCAGCGATGGGTGTGCTGCTGAACGAGGGGATCGGCGACACGATCCGTGTCTCGCTCACCCCGCGGCCCGGCGGCGACCGGCGCGAAGAGGTGTATGCGGCGTGCGAGTTGCTCCAGGCCCTTGGCCTCCGGTCGTTTTCACCGAGCGTCACCGCATGTCCGGGCTGCGGCCGCACGACGAGCTCGACGTTCCAGGAACTCGCCGAGCGAACGCAGGACTACATCCGCAACCGCATGCCGGAATGGAAAACGCGCTACGACGGCGTGGAAACGCTGACGCTCGCCGTGATGGGCTGCGTCGTCAACGGCCCCGGCGAATCGAAGGCCGCCAATATCGGCATCAGCCTGCCGGGGACCGGCGAAGCGCCACACTGCCCCGTGTTCATCGATGGCGACCATTTCACGACGCTGCGCGGCACGTACGACGAGCTCGCCGAGGGATTCCGCGCGCTCGTGGACAATTACGTCGCCACGCATTACACACAACGTTCGGATCGTTCGGATCGTTCAGGTCGTTCCTAACGTTCGGATCGTTCGGTTTCGAACTCCCGGAAAATCGCTAGACAACCGGCGCCCAGTCGGGTAAAACGCGAGCGTTATGGACGGATTTCGAACGGCTCGAACGATCCGAACGATGTTCTTCGGGGCGGCCGTTGTCTTTACACTCGCCGCCCGCCTCGCAGGTCAGAACGCTCCGCCGAATCCGCAAGCGCCGTCCGATCGTTTCGTCATTGAAATGGGGGCGCGCTTGTACACCGGCCAATGTTCGGTCTGTCACGGCACCAACGGTGACCTGATCAACGGCGTTGATTTGCGTGCCGGCAGGTTCCTGACCGTCCGAACCGACGAGGACCTGACGCGCGTGCTGGCAACGGGCAGGCCGGCCGCCGGCATGCCGAGCTTCGCCGTACTGCACTCGGACGAATCGCGCGCGATCATCGCCTACATTCGATCCGGATTCGACGCGACGACGACAGGCGTGACAATCGGCGACGCCCGACGCGGCGCCGCCCTCTTCGACGGCAAGGGCAGTTGCACGTCGTGCCATCGCGTCAACGGCCGTGGCGCGTACACCGCGACAGATCTCACCGAGATCGGGAGCGTGCGGACACCGGCGTCGCTGCAGCGCGCGTTGATCGACCCCGCGCAAGCGAACCTTCCGGGTAATCGCTCGGTGCGCGCGGCCACCCGCGACGGCCGCACGATTCGCGGACGCCGCCTCAACGAAGATGCCTACACCATCCAGTTGATCGACGAGCAGTCGCGGCTGGTGTCATTGGTGAAAGCGGACCTCCGATCGCTGGAACTCGTTTCAGCCTCATCGATGCCCTCGTTCCAGAACACGTTGACGGCAGACGAGCGAGCCGACGTGGTCGCGTACCTGCTGTCGCTGAAAGGGCGCTAGCCGTGAAGAAGCTGATGAAACTTGTCGTCGCCGTGCTGCTCGTCGCCGCCTCGTACCGCCTCGACGCGCAGGTCACCTCCGATCGCATCCTGCGCGCCGCTGAGGAGCCGCAGAACTGGCTGACGTATTCCGGCGGCTACTCGAGCCAACGCTACAGCCTGCTGAAGCAGATCGATACGTCGACCGTGAAGAATCTCGAGCTGAAGTGGATGTTCCAGAACCAGGTCTTTGGTCCCTGGGAAACGTCGCCGCTCGTCGTCGACGGCGTCATGTATCTCACGCAGCGGCCGAACGACGTCATCGCGCTCGACGCAAAGAGCGGACGCGTGTTCTGGCAGTATCGCTACACGAACTCCGGGCGGCAACAGGTCTGCTGTGGCGCGCAAAACCGCGGCGTCGCCATTCTCGGCGACACGCTTTTCATGGGGACGCTCGATGCGCATCTGGTGGCCCTCGATGCGAAGAACGGAAAGCCGCTGTGGAACGTGCTGGTCGCCGACGACAAGCTCGCCTACTCCGTCACGCTCGCGCCGCTCGTCGTCAAGGACAAGGTGATCGTCGGCGTGGGCGGCGCCGAGTACGGCATTCGTGGCTTCGTGGCCGCCTACGATCCGAAGAATGGCAAGGAGCTCTGGCGCTTCTACACGATTCCCGGCAAGGGCGAGCCCGGCAGCGAGTCGTGGTCGGGACAGGCGTGGGAGCACGGTGGCGGATCAGTCTGGGTCACCGGCTCGTACGATCCGGCACTGAACCTCACCTACTGGGGCGTCGGTAATCCAGGGCCCGACTGGAATCCCGATCAGCGTCCGGGCGACAACCTCTACACCGATTCGGTTGTGGCGCTCGACGCCGACACCGGGAAGCTGAAGTGGCATTACCAGTTCACGCCGAACGACGCCTATGACTACGACTCGGTGCAGGTGCCGGTGCTCGCGGATCTGATGTGGAAGGGTTCTCTCACCAAAGCGATGCTGTGGGGGAATCGAAACGGCAACTTCTATGTGCTCGATCGCGAGACGGGAAAGTTCCTCTCGGGCACGCCGTTCGTGAAGGTGACCTGGATGAACGGCTTCGACGAAGGCGGCAGGCCGATTCAGACGCCGCAGCCTGCCGGCATGCCGACGTATCCCGGCGTGCAGGGCGGCACCAACTGGTATTCGCCGTCATACAGTCCGCGTACGGGTCTCTTCTATCTCTCCGCCTGGGAGAACTACGGATCCGTCTATCGCAAAGAGCCCGTGGAGTACGAACCGGGGCGGCGTTTCAACGGCGGCGCAGGTGCAACGGTGAAGCCCGTGCCGGACGCGCCGGTGATGCCGGGGGCGGCCGCCGCACGTCCGTCGATTAATACGTGGACGAACCTCGTCGGCAACGGTGCGGTGATCGCGATCGATCCGAAAACGGGGCAACCGAAATGGAAGTTCCAGATGTATGACGTCACCGACGCTGGCATTCTGACAACCGCAGGCGACGTCCTCTTCACCGGCGGCCGTGAAGGGTATTTCCACGCACTCGATGCGCGGACGGGAACCGTGCTGTGGAAGGCCGCTCTCGGCGGAGCGATCATGAGCGCGCCCGTCACCTATTCTGTAGACGGTAAGCAGTACGTGATCGTGAACTCCGGAAACGTCATGGCGACGTTCGGACTGCGGGAATAAATCGCTCGGATCGTTCGGATCGTTCGGATCCGTTCGCGTCGTTCCAATCGTTCGATCGGGCGGCGCTGCGCTCAGATTATTTCGCGAGGTCTTCAGTTCCTCGCGCCAGTGCTCCACGAGGACGAGGTCAGGGCCAGTTGACGATGTTGTGTCCTGCTCCTTGATCATCAGGAAACGGCGGTCGTCAACAGACACATCGTACGTGCGGCCACATAGGGCCGACGCCGAAGGTTCCTGCATCCGCATGCCGCTGTAGCACCTTCGTCCAGCCTGTCCAGAGCGAGACCGGGACTTGGTAGAAGAAAGGCTCCGAAGCCGCGCCCTTAAAAGAGGCGTCGTTTGCGTTTTGGCCCCAGTTTTACCCGAGCTCTTGGCACCAATCATGAGACAGCGCAGCCTCACCCCCTGACTTCCAGGCGTTCGGACCTGTCTGGTAGCGGTTCGTACCGACGTGAGGAGTGTCGATGCGTCGATCGTCGTTGGGCTGCGTGATCGCGGTCCTCGTCCTTCTCGGAACCCATAACGGCTTTGCCCAAACGCCGCCGACGGCCGCGAGGACGATCCAGAGCTCGGTGATCCTTCAGGAACCGAGAGGGGACAGCAACGTGGTGATGACCGTTCCTCCCGGCGTCGTCATCCAGCTGTTCGCGCGAACGGGCGACTGGTATCAGGCCAGAACGCTTGGGGCGGTCCCGCGGACCGGCTGGATTCATAGCAGTGTCATCGAATTGCTACCCGCGGAGGCTGGTGTCGCGCTGGTCCCGAACGGTACTGCCGCCACATCACAGGCGGCGCAGAGCCCATCGACGACAACCTCACCTTTACCGGATCCGGATTTCAGCGTCGGCCACGTCGAGCTCGTTATCGAGGGAGGGATGGCAGGGTGGAATGCGGGTGGCGAAACGGTCGGCGTCTTTCAGCTAGACAGTCTGGTCGGACTCGTGGCTTCGCGACATTTTGAAATCGTGGTGAGCACGTCGATTCTCAAAGCCTCGGACGTTGATGCGTTTGGCACCGTCGGAGGCGGTGCGCTCGTCAATTTTCGAGAGAACGGTCCGATCGTCCCATTCGTCGGCGGTGTGATTGGAAGAGGGTTCGGTGCCTCCGCATTGTTCGCCGGCCTCGTTGACGATCCGACGTTCGTGAACGCGTCGGCCGGGTTCCGTGTCCTGACGCGAGGCGGCGGAGGCGCGTTGATCGTGCGTCCCTTCTACGAACGCTATTTCAATTCAAGCGACGTACTCCCGGTGTCAGATGTGAATCGCTTCGGCATTTCACTCGGGGCATCGATTCTGTTCTGAGCCATGTATTGCAGGCGCTTGATGCGGTCCCGTCGATGGCTCCACGGCATTTCCGTATTGGGCATCCTCGTTTTGGTCTCGGCCTGCAAGAGGGCACCTGGCGCCGAAAACCCTCGTGACGTCACGAGCAAAGCGACGCACGTCACACGAGCAATGCCGCGCGCAGCGTCGGCGGCCAAGCCAAGCCGCGCGGCGGCGAAGCGGCTCGCACCCACCGCAACCGTCGGCGCCGCGGTGCGCCGATCCGAAGAGCGCGAGCCGGTCGCACCCAACGAAGCGGATGTTCACACTCCCACCAATGCTCCGCCTCCGAGCCCCGTAACGGAACTTGCTCGGGCTGTTGCCACGCTTTCTGCTGGTGGCGGTTGCGCGCCGAATCCCCATCGCGCGTTCGTGGTCCTGAGAAACACAGACGCATTCATGAAAGCCGATCCCTCCAGTCTGCGGCTAGCGACGATCGGGGCGGGGGTGCGCGTGAACGGCATCGCTGCCGAAGGCGAATGGCGACTGGTTCGATTCGCGGATGCGATTTGGGGCGAGCGTGCGGCCTATGTCCGTTGTTCAGTTCTCGAACTGGCGCCACTCAACATCACGAATTCGAATGGCAGCCTGGATGGATCGCCAAACGTGAGCGTTGCCGTGCGCGGCGAACGACCGCCTGACTTGACTGTGGATCCACGGCAGAAGCGGGAATCCCTCCGTGGTTATCTCGAGTGGCAGAAGGGCAATTACGTCATCGTCGATGGTCAGCGCGTTCGCTGGGCTCCAGACACGGAATTACAACTCGCCCGCCTCCCCTTCGTCAGCAGCGTGCCGCCAGGCTACGAAGTCGTCGTCACCGGTCGGCGCACTCGCGACGGTTCGTTGATGGCGGAACGGATCGACGCGAAACCGAACGGCGTCGGGTTGTATGAAGGCGAGGTCGTCCAGGAATTTGACGATGTCGAACGAGCATGGATGGCGACAGGCGCGATGTTCCTCGCGAACGGAAAGGACGTGCGAACCATCGGTCGCATCGTGGACGCGGGCCCTGCCGCGGACCGCGTACGCCGCATCATGCGCCGCATCGTGCCACCGTACGTGGACGCGACGCGCATCCGCGTTCACGTCGTCGACAGCGACGAATGGAACGCACGCGCGATGGGAAACGGCGCGATTTGGGTCAACACGGGGCTGCTGAACGATACGTCCGATGACGAACTGTCGGTCGTCCTCGGTCATGAGTTGGCGCACTACACCCACCGCCACACGCGTCACAGTGTCAAGAATGCGAAGCTGTCGTTGCTCGCATGGGTGAACAGCTACAGCCGAACCCTGGAGGAGCAAGCGGACCGCGTCGGATTGCGATACGCGTACGAAGGTGGGTTCGACGTCGAACGCGCGATTGAAATGTGGTCCCGCGTCCGTTCACAGTTTGGCGAACAAGACGTCGTCACGAACTGCTTTGCCGGCGACCACTCACGCGCGACGGACCGCATGAGGAATATCCGTCGCGAACTTCAACTGAACTACCGGGCAAATTAGCCACCGAAAACCTCAGTAACTCGGCTTTTTTCCGTCAAAAAGCGGAAACCAGAGTCCTATTCCCGTCATGCCTTTCCGCCGACTAACTGTAACGGGGGTCCCCCCTTCACCTGATGAAAAAGCGTGTCGCCAGCGCTCGCGCGGACAGCGAGGCATTGTGGGAATGGAATCTGGCCTCAGACCGGATTCACTTCTCGCCGCGATGGATCTCGCTTGCCGGCTGCGAGGAGCACGAAGTCGGCAACACGCCCGACGAGTGGCTGAACAGGGTTCATCCCGAGGAACTGCCCGAGGTGCTGCGCCGGATCGAGGCCGCGCGCGCGGAAGAGGGTGACGAACTCGAATTCCGGCACCGCCTTCGGCACAAGGACGGTCGGTATCGCTGGACCGCGTGCCGCATGGCGGTCGTGCGCGACAGCGGCGGTGCGGCCGTCCGGCTGACGGGCGCTCACGCGGACATCACCGTCGAAACCGTCACCGACAGACTCACCGGTCTGCCCAACCGGTTGCTTCTCATCGATCGTCTTGCGCACTCGATCGAGCGGGCGCAGAAATACGAGGGATTCCACTACGCGGCGCTGCTCCTCGATCTCGGAGGGCAATCATCGGCTTCGCTGCTGACGGCGGCAGCGCGGCGCCTCGAGACCAGCCTTCGAATCGCGAACGCCAGCCCTACCCTGCGCAGCAACGACTTCGTGGCACGCGTGGAGGGCGATCAGTTCGCCGTCCTGCTGGACGGCTTGAAGGCGATCAGCCATGCAAAGGTCGTTGCTGATCGTCTCCTGAAGGAAATCCTCGCGCCGTTCATGATCGATGGTCGAGAAGTGTTTCTGTCGGCGAGCATCGGCGTGGCCGTGAGTGCAACCGGCTATACAGAAGCCGAGGACGTGCTGCGCGATGCAGACACGGCGCTGCATCGAGCACGGATGCTCGGCGGGTCGCACTGCGAGGTGTTCGATACCGCCATCCTTCAATCGCATCAGGCCGAGTTGCAGTTGGAAGGCGACCTGAAGGACGCGCTCGAGCGGCGCGAGTTCCGTCTGTTGTATCAACCGATCGTGTGGATAGCCTCGAATCAGATCGTCGGCTTCGAGGCGCTCGTGCGCTGGCACCATCCCGTGCTCGGCGTCATTTCACCTATCGATTTCATTCCAATCGCGGAGAGGACGGAACTGATCGTTCCCCTCGGCGAGTGGATCCTCCGCGAGGCGTGCATTCGCCTCAAGGCATGGCAGGACAACCCGAAGGTTCCCGCCGACCTCTGGATCTCCGTCAACCTCTCGGGCGTGCAGCTGAAGGACCCCACGCTTGTCCAGCGTGTCGGCGCAGCGCTGAGCGACTCCGGTCTGCAGCCACGCAGTCTCGTGCTCGAGCTGACCGAGAGCATGGCCATGGAGAATCCCACCGGTGTGAAGAGCCTCCTGATGGAGCTCCGTTCCATCGGCGTTCGCATCAGCATCGACGACTTCGGAACCGGATATTCCTCCCTGGCGCATCTCCGCCAGTTTCCGGTCGACGCGCTGAAATTCGACCGGTCGTTCGTCCGTGGCATCGAAACGCGTCAGGACAGCGCGGCGATCGTCGGCACGTTGACCGACATGGCGGTGCAACTGGGCCTGCAGGTGGTCGCCGAAGGCATCGAGAACGAACAGCAGCTTGCGCTGCTTCGATCGCTCAGGTGCCATGCAGCGCAGGGTTACCTGTTCGCAAAGCCGCTGGACGAGGTCAAAGCCACGGAAATCCTGAGCACCGGGCTTGCTACGCGGGTACAGGTTCCGAAACGCAGGAAGCGTGGAATCACGCTCTCGTCGATCGACAAATGGAGGCAGGCGTCTGCGGGCAGATGGGGCTGGGCCGCAGCGGCCGTCATCGCGTTGCTCGCTGTCGGCATGCTGTCATCTCTGCCCGTTGCACTCGAGCAGACCGGCGTGCCTGATCTTCCGCACGCACCCGCCGTTCCGAGCACGCCACCGTCGCGCGTCATCGCTCCCCCTCGCGCAGAGCGTGGCCCGACCCCGTTCTCAGGATCGGTTGCGCCCCCACGAGCTCTCTCCTCGGATTTGCCGAGAACAGAGACGCCCACGCCGCACGAGCCGGCCGCGGCGCCGCCGCCACCAACGGCCATTGAATCTCCGTCATTCCCGTCCCCGATTCCCCCGGTCGCTCTCACCGCCGCCCCACCGCGGATCGAAACGCCATTCGCAAGTGCAACGTCGCTGTCGATCCACGTCATGCACTATCACCGAGTCGGACATTGTGTCGGTCGGCTCGTCGCCACGCGCGCGGGGATGGCCTTCGTCCCCGACAGCAGGACGAGCAGAGACGCCTTCGACTTCAAGTACAACGAATTTGTCCACGTCGTGCAGGATGACACGCTGACGATCAAGTCGCCTACGAGAACGTACCGGTTCAAACCGATCATCGACCAGAAAGACGGCGATCCAACACTCGATCAGTTTGAGGCCCGAATCAGCCGCTGGCGGTGAGACATCAGGCGGCCGTGGTGCGATGCGCGGCCGGGTGCATGCAGTGAAGAATGCGGAGAGCCATAACTTCATCCGGCCGCAGCTTTGACGCGACCCGTTTGACGGGAGGCGGCAACGCGCGCGACAGTTTTGTCTCCATCGATCGATGCATATAGCAGTCGAGAATCGCTGGATGGATGTACGACTTGCGGCAGACCGCAGGGGTATTACCCAGCACGCCCGCAACGGCTTCAATCGCGCGCAGCGTGTTCCTCTTCGCCGCGGCCTTGGAATCCGCGTGGCGGAATTCGCGAAGCGCTGTCGCAGCGAGCACCGTGCCGAACCACGTGCGAAAGTCCTTCGCCGTGAAATCAGTCCCGGTAATTTCCCGCAGGTACGTGTTGACATCCGCGGAGTTCACGTCCTGCCTGCGCCCATGTTCGTCGAGATACTGAAAGAGCTCCTGGCCGGGAAGATCGCGGCACTGCTTGACGATACGCGCGAGACGACGGTCGTTGATGCCGACACTGTGCCGCTTTCCGCTCTTTCCTCTGAACTCGAACCGCAGCGTCGACCCCTTCACCTCGACGTGCTGATCCCGTAGCGTCGTCAGGCCAAAGGAATTGTTGGCTTTCGCGTACTCGTCGTTGCCGACGCGAATCAGGCTGCGTTCGAGCAACTGCACCACCGTGGCGAGCACCTTCTCGCGCGGCAGCCCTGGCCTCTCGAGATCGGCGGCCGTTCGCGCGCGAACCACCGGCAGCACGGTGGCGAAGGCTTCAAGGCGATCGAACTTGTCGCCGTCGCGATGGGCGCGCCAAGCCGGGTGATATCGATACTGCTTTCGGCCACGTGCATCGCGGCCCGTTGCCTGCAGGTGGCCGCGGGGATCGGGACAAATCCACACCTGCTTCCATGCGGGCGGAATCGCCAGCGCGCGAATGCGCTTCAGGTCGGTAGGGCTCTTCAATAGGCGGCCGTCCGGACGGTAATAGCGGAAGCCGAGCGCCCCCTTTTTTCGCGTGATGCCCGGTCGATCGTCCCTGACGTAGTGGAGGCCCGCTGATGCAGCCGACGTGAGTGGGTCGGGACCAACCCTGGGTGCCACGGCGTCTACTTGCCGGATTCGATTTGCAGACCGTTTGCGACGTCCTTTACACCTGGCGCTGCCTTCGTCATCTCGCCGACACGATTCTTCTCGTCAACAGTCCACACCCTCCCTTTGATGGCCACCATGCCGTTGGTCACCTCGAAGTTGACGTCGCGTTGTTTGAGGGTCGGATCGTTGTCGATCATCCGGTCGAGGTTCTTGCTGATGTCGCCGTCGAGATCGTCAGCGGTCGTATCGTTGAGCCCCTTGACCGTGAGCTCGTTGAGCACGCGCCCACCCGTCCCGACGACGGCATCGGCGACCTCCTCGGCGCGCGATCGCTCAGCCATTGAACCGACGGTGCCCTTCAGATGGACGATGCGCACGTCGTTGTCGACTTTGACCTCGACCTGCTGCATGTTCGCCTGATCGAGCGCCTTACGCAGACTATCTTCCGTCTCCGGGGCCCGATGACACGCCACGCCCAGACACGCTGCCACCGTCGCCGCACAAACCCTGAGTCTCATGACGCCCTCCACGCCAACAGATGTGGGTTAGCAAATGGCGGTCCCGACATGCGGATGAGTCCTTGTCAGGCGCAACACGCCATCAGAAATGTTGAGGTCATGGTGGATGCAGCCGCAGCATGTTGGACAGGAGACTCACCATGACGCGCATCATTTCGTGGGGCGCCGGCATCCTGGCGGCAGCCCTCATGGTGAGGGCCGCATCCGCTCACCTGCACGCACAGGCCGGGACGATCAACAAACGCACGTTCCTGACGTTCAGGGTCCCAGTGCAGGTGCCCGGCGCGACGCTGCCGGCGGGCACATATGTATTCCGCATCGCGGATCCCACCATCCAGACTGTGTCGCAGGTGCTCGACGCGAACGAGCGCCATGTGCTCGCGCAGTTCTTCTTCGTACGGACGGAAGTTCGCACGATTCACGAAATAAATCATGCGAGCGGCAGGCCGGTCGTGCGATTCCATGAGACACCGCGCGGCATCGCGCCACCGGTAAAGGTTCTCTACTATCCGACCGATCCGGCGGGCGACGTATTCCTGTATCCGAAGGCGCAGGCAGAACAGATCGCAGCGATCACGTACCAACCGGTTCTCGCCACCGACAGCGACCCCACGAAGAGTTCACTCGCGCACGTGATGACCGTACAGCCCGCTGAGCCGGCGCCGCTGGCGGTTGAATCGGTGAAACAGCCCGGCTGACGGGGTGGACGGTGAAGCGCCACGAGTTGCGGCGACCGATCACGATCAACTGCCATCTCGCCGCAGCCTGCGCAACTCTGCGCTAGTGATCCTGATACGTGATGAGACGCACGCTGCGCTGACGTGTGAAGTACGCAGTCGCCCACGCGATCATCACGACGAGGCGATTGCGGAAACCGATCAGCTCGAAGATGTGGAGAAAGAGCCAGGCCAGCCAGGCGATCGGACCTGAGAAGCGAAGTCCCCGGATATCGGCGATGGCCGAGCCGCGGCCGATGATCGCCATGCTTCCCCGATCGTGATACACGAACGGCTGCGACCGTTCGCCGCGCATCCGACGGAGAATCGTGCGCGCGGCGTGCGTGCCACCCTGCATCGCCACCTGCGCGACACCTGGCAGTTGAACCCCCTGGGCATCGAGGAACGCGGCAGCATCTCCAATCACAAATGCTTCAGGGCGAGCCGGGAGCGACAGATCGGGTTCGACGAGGGCGCGGCCGGCGCGGTCGAGGGGCACTCCGAGAGTCGCGGTAATCGGCGACGCGGCAACACCGGCGGTCCAAAGGACGGTTCCAGCCTCGAGGCGATCCGCGCCGAGCCTCACAGCGCCATCATCGACCGCAGTCACGCGTGTGTTTTCATGGACCTCGACATGCAAACGCGAGAGTGACCGACGCGCGGCGTCGCGAAGCGCTGGCGCGAACGAGGGCAGAATGGTGGGCCCTGCCTCGACCACCACGATGCGCGTCTTGTGGGTGTCGATGTTGCGGAATTCCGAGCGCGTCTGCCGCGCAATCTCCGCCAGCGTCCCGGCGAGCTCGACGCCCGTCGGACCACCACCGACGAGCACGAACGTCAGCAGGCGCTGCTGTCGTGCGGAATCCGTTTCACGCTCCGCCTGCTCAAACGCTACGAGGATGCGGCGCCGGATGGCGAGCGCGTCTTCAAGCGTCTTGAGGCCTGGGGCATGCGCAGCCCATCCATCGTGGCCGAAGTAGGTGTGGCTGGTTCCCGTTGCGATGATCAGGTAGTCGTACGCGATCGACGCGCCGTCCGCGAGCGTGATGCGACGATTCTTCAGATCGATCGTCTGCACGTCGCCGAGCCATACACGGGTATTGCGCGCATGGCGCAGGATCCACCGGATCGGCGAGGCAATGTCTCCCGGCGAGAGCGTCGCCGTCGCGACCTGGTAAAGCAGCGGCTGAAACAGATGGTGATTGTGACGGTCAACGACGGTGACGCGCACGGGCGCCTTTCGGAGCGCTTTGGCGGCGCTCAGCCCTCCGAAACCTCCACCGATGATGACGACGTGCGGCGCCATTTCGAGCTATGTTTAACCAGAAACCACCAACCGCCAACCATCGGCGACCAACTGGTATGAAACCCACCACCTTCGCCACCGAACACGCCGTCGCAACAGTTTGTCCACTCGACTGCCCTGACGCGTGCAGCCTGGAAGCTGTGGTGCAGGATGGACGCATCACATCGATCGACGGGACGCACGTCAATCCCAATACCGATGGCTACATTTGCGCGAAGGTCCGCCGGTTTCCTGAGCGCGTCTACGGTCCGGACCGGCTGCTGTATCCGGCGATCCGGAAAGGCCCAAAGGGACTGGGGAGTTTTGCGCGGGTCTCGTGGGAGGAAGCGCTCGCGACGGTCGCGGAACGGCTGCTGGATGCGAAACGCAGGTGGGGCGGCGAAGCGATCCTGCCGTACTCCTACGGTGGATCGAATGGCTTGCTGACGCAGGATACGAGCGACGCCACGCTGTTCAGACGGCTGGGCGCGTCGCGTCTCGCGCGCACCGTCTGCGCCGCACCGACCGGTGCCGCGAACCTGGCGATGTACGGCAAGATGCCGTCGGTCACCTACGCCGATTTTCCCGAATCGCGCCTGATCATTCTGTGGGGCGCGAATCCCTCGACATCCGGCATCCATTTGGTCTCACACATTCGCGAAGCGCAGCGCCGTGGTGCAACCCTTGTCGTCGTCGATCCGCGTACGACGCCGCTCGCCAAACAGGCTGACTTTCATCTGGCGGTCAGGCCCGGTACGGACTTGATCGTGGCGCTCGCCATTCACCGTTTTCTGTTTGAGGAGGGACACGCTGACGAGCGGTTCCTCAACACGCACGCGCACGGTGCCGAACAGCTCCGCGAACGGGCGCGCGAGTGGACGTTCGAACGTGCCGCGGCTGAGGCCGATGTGCCTCTCGACGCGTTGCGCCGGGTAGCGGAGCTGTACGCCGCGACACGTCCGGCTGTGATCCGATGTGGCTACGGCCCCGAGAGAAACCGGAACGGCGGCAGCGCCTCGCTCGCGATCCTCGCGCTGCCGGCCGTAGCCGGCAAATTCGGCGAACGGGGCGGCGGCTACATGATGAGCAACTCGGCGTCGTGGGGCATCACGAATACCTGGGCGGGCGCCGCCGAACCCGCGACGCGCATCGTCAACATGAATCAGCTCGGTCGCGCTCTGACCGAAGGGGATCCAGCGATCCGATTGCTGTTCGTCTACAACAGCAACCCGGCGGCGACCACGCCCGATCAGCGGCGCGTGCTGCGCGGGCTCGAGCGCGATGACCTGTTTACGGTGGTCTTCGAACAGGTGATGACCGACACCGCACGCTATGCCGACGTGCTGCTGCCGAACACCACGTTCCTCGAAGGCTACGACCTGGTGAAATCATACGGACCGTGGACGCTTGGTTTGGGGCGCCCGGTCATTGAACCAGTGGGTGAGTCGCGGTCGAACGCGGACGTATTCGGCGATCTCCTCGAGCTGACCGAGTTGCGCGAAGACTCCGACCCGCGCGGCGAACTCGAGGAGATGCTCCACGTCCTCGATCGTCTGCCTGGAACGTCGGGCGATGAGGTCCGGGACAACGGTAGGGCGAGACCACCGTTCGATGGGCGTCCAATCCAGTTCGTCGACGTCTTTCCGCGAACAGCGGATCAGAAGATCGATTTGTATCCCGAGGCGCTTGCCCATGAGGCGCACGCGGGACTCTATGTCTATCAGCCGGATCCCGGGACACACGACTTCCCGCTGGCGTTGATCTCTCCTGCGAGCGACAAGACCATCAGCTCGACGCTGGCGGAGATTCCTCGACCCGAAGTACGGCTCCTGATCCATCCCGACGATGCCGCCCGGCGTGGCATTACGGATGGCGACGAGATTCGCATCTTCAACGCCCTCGGCGACGTGCGATGCAAGGCGACGCTTGGCGGCTGGATTCGCCGGGGCGTCGTGTCGCTGCCCAAGGGAATCTGGCGCCGGCACACGATGAACGGTTACACCGGCACGTCGCTCGTGTCCGATGCCCTCACCGACATCGGCGGCGGCGCCTGCTTCAACGACGCACGGGTCGAGGTGGCACGGGTGTAGGCGGACCTGAAGGTCCGCCTCTCCGATTCGTCGAGGCCTCTAGGATTCGTAGAGGCGGGTCTTTAGACCCGCCTAATAGCTAAAGAAGAAAATCAGATCCAGCCCGCCGCGTTCGACGCGCCGGAATGAATTCCGCTGCTGTGAACCCCCGGCGTCGGACACCGTTCCCTGCAAACGAAGGAAATTCGTCAGCTGATACTCAAGAATGAATTCGGTTGCCTGTTCGGCACCGAACCCCTGACGCAGGCGGACGAACAAACCCTTGCTTACCTGCTGCCCGAGCGTAACGCTCGGTCCAAGTCCGTTCTCCCCGGCCGCCTGGATGTCGAACTCGTCGAGGTTGAGCGCGCCGCCGATCGCTTGCGACAGCCCTGACGCCAGAAATCCCCCGGCCAGTTCCTGCGCGCGGACGGCGAGCGCGACCTGCTGCCCTTCACCGAGCTCGTTGGTCGGGATACCGAAGATGATGAGCGACAGGATGTCCGACTCGTCCTGAGGTGGATTGCTGCTGAACGACAGTTCCGGCTGCCGCACCGAGCCGCGCACATGGACGAACGTGTCCACACCCTGGATCAGGCGATGCGCGGTGAGGTCCAGCAACGGATCGATGATTTCGTTTCCCTGGAACCGGATGCGGCCGTCCCGCATGATGTCGAACCGGCGCCCCTGAAACGTGTAGGTGCCACGGACCGTGTTGACCTCGCCGATCAAACGGAGTCTCCCGCCAGACGGCTTCTCGATCGACACCGCGCCACCGACGTAGGCGTTCATGTCGCCGACATTGATAGGCGCGTTCGCAGGCTTGATGTTGTTTCCCTTGAGCAGCAGGTCGCCCGGAATCGCGAGGCCGAGCCGAAGCTCCAACGCGTCGAACATACCCGGCAGTTCAGGGGTCGTCGGCTCAGGACCCGCCGAATTCTCGGGCGTAATCTCGGTCGCCGTTGTCGAGTACGCGCTCCGGCTGCTCGCGATCCGGAGCACGTCTGCCACATCGATCGTGCCGGGCCCCACTTCGATTGAGCCTTCCACCTTCGGTGCGCGCACCGTGCCGGTAATGTGCACGTCGGTGTCGAACTTCAGGTCCGCCGTGCTATTTGCCGCGATTTTGAAGTCGTCGGACTGAACCTTGACGTCGACTTCTCCAACGGAACGTTCGTGTACGGCGAGGCTGCCGCCGATGGTCATCGGTTGCTTGTTCTTGTCGAGGATCCGGAATTCGCTGATCGTGACCAGGTCTGGCTTGAGATCGATCTTGGTGTCCAGACCCGAGTAGGACGTACCGAGATCCGGAATGCGGAACGCGCCACCCTTGATATCGACTGCCCCATCCAGGTGCGGGTCGTAGCCCGATCCCGTCACTTTGAAGTTCGCCTGCAGTGTGCCCGTGACATTGGTGACGTAGGGGACAAAGCCCTGAATGACCCCCAGGTTGACCTGGCTGGTCGCCACCTCGATGTTGATGGCCTCATCGGCCGGTGGAGCCATGTGCTCGCCTTCCATCTCGCGCGGTGTCGGCCGGAACAGTGAGGTCGGCGCAAATCCCTTTGCCGTGAGATACGCCTGCGGATCCTGCTCCAGCCGGACGTCCAGATTCACCCCGCTGCCGGCATAGTCAACCTTGCCCGTGAACGACATGAACTTGAAATCGCGGAACGCTCCGTCGTTCAGCGTGAAATCCGCGGCGACGCGAGGGGCAGCGGTCGTTCCCGCAACGGTTGCATTTGCGTTGAGCCGTCCGGCAAGCCGCTGGTCGCCGAGCGCAAGCGCGTCGAGTTGCGCGACGTCGACGTTTTCAGCCTTCACGTGCAGCGTCTCGTCGGCGGATCCGATTGCCCCCTGCGCCTCGATGCGCTGATCCGCATTGACGAGCTTGATGTCGTCGATCACCACGCGGTTGTTTCCGTACTGGATCGTCGGATGCGACGCCGGATCCGTCTTCCACACGACGTTTTCGCTCTGCAGCGCAAGGCTGCCAACGTGCACTTCGCGGTGATCCGTGTGGAGTAGTGCGGAACCCGCGGCCGTGAGCTGACGAACGCCCTGCTTGGCCGTGGCGTCGAACTCGAGCTTCTGGTGCGTGTAGGTGGTGTCTGCCGTCAACTCGTTCACTTCCTGGCCGCCAACTTTCAGGAAGGTTGCATTCGTCTTCGCGTGAACGATGGCGTCGGCAGGCTTCAACGCGGGCAGCGTCACGTCGAACGTGCTGTCGAGGTCGAGTGCCGTGTTCTCACCAACTCCCAGGTTAGCGCCATCGAGCATGCCGGACGCTTTCAGCGCCTGACCATTGCCGGTGACCGTCGCATCGACCGTTCCGGCGCCCTTGAGATCGTTCTGGCCGAACACGCGTCCGAGCCGATCGAGTGACGGCGTCTCGACGTGCAGAACCAGATTGGACGATCCCGTATCGTTCAATGCGATCGGCCCCTGCCCTTTTACGTGAATGTCTGGACCATCGACGACCAGTTCCGTCAGATTGCCGGAGCGGTCCTGATACATCCCGTTCACGACCGCCGTGTCGATGTCGATTCCGCCGATGGTGGACTGGCTCATGTCGACGCGGCCCGAAACGTCGATCGACTCGGGAGTGACGCCGTTGGCGTACTCCCGAAGCGCGACATCGACGTCAACGGTGCCATTCACCCGTCCAGCGATGCGGGTATCGCCGGAAATGGCCGACGGATCCAGCCCCATGATTTCGCCGTTGGCGACAATGTGCGCGTTGCCCTCCGCGAGGTTCGTGGTGAACTGGAAACGCGGCGTGTGCGCCCGGAATATCTCGGAATCGACGAGCGTACCATTGGCGTCGATCCTCAGCGGATATTGGCCGCCGCCGCTTCCCTTCACATCGACATCTCCGTTCAAGCGGCTCTCATACTTCGCCGTGTCGAGCACGGGAATGTTGAAGCCGTGGCCGAGCTTCTGAAGGTCCAGGTTGCTGACATGTCCCTTCGCCGCATACTCGGGCGCACCGCCGCCGACGCGGAAGGAGCCGACGGTCCCCGCCCCCAGCGTGGCATCGGCGAGCATCGATTCGTCCAGGGTGAGATCGCCGGAGAACACCGGACCACGGCCCATCAGCGCGTAGCGGAATTGAAGGGTGCTCGCAACACCGGGCGCTTTCAGCTGTGGTGGCAGGTTGCGCAGATCCACATGCGTGGCGCGGCCAGTCAGGTCAAGCCGTAACGGACTCGCGGCCGCGATGGTGCCCTTCGCCGTGGCGCGGCCGCCATAAGCCGATGCACTGCCATCCACGGTGATCGTCGGCCAGTTGATGCGCCCTCTTGCCACCACGTTGCGCGCTTCGTAGCCGACGACCACCGCACGCTGCGCGTTGATCGCGTACGTTCCTCTGAACGGGTGGTTGTTCGAGGGCAGCTCGAGGTCCACCTTGCCACGACCGGTGACATCGGTCTTGACCGCTGCGCCGCGGACGAGCGGGCCGACGTTGAAGTGCTGGGTCTGCACATCGCCCGCGACACGCCGTTCCGGACCAAGGGTATCGACCGTCAGATTTCCCGCAATCTGGCCGACCTGCTTCTCACGCGCATTCAGCTGCACGTCGAGCCGATCGGCGGGCCCGCTGGCATTGATCTCGAAGGCCGGCTGCAGGTTCTCGTACGGGCGCAGCGCCGGCAGCACGTTCGCCAATTCGCCGACGGAGAACTTGTCCGATGACGCCTTGATGTTGATGACCGGATTGCCGCTGTCGAGAGCTCGGATCGATCCGCCGGCCCGTAACGAGGTCTCTTCCGTCCGGAGCGACAGGTTCTCGATCGTGACACTGTCCTCGTGACGGCGAATGATGCCGGACAGATCATTGATTCCGAAACGAGGGTTGCTACCGCGCAGCGCGATGTGGCGCACGTCGACTTTCAACTCGTTCGCATCGCTCGACACACCGAGTGACGCGTCGATCTTCTCGATAGCCGTTGGGACGTTGACGCCGGAAGTGCCGACCGGGTCTCCCGGCTGTGATTCGAGGTACAGGGTGCCCTCGCTGATGCCGATTTCCCCGATCTCGATCGGCTTCCGATTCCGCGGCTTCTCGGGCGTCTGCGCTCTGATCAGATCGACGAGATTCCACCCGTTATCCGTCTTCTCGAGATGCAGCGTTGGCTGATTGAGCCGGATGTGATCGAGCACGACGTGGTCACTCAGGAAGGTGAGGAAGTTGTAGTCGAGGCCCACGTCCTTGAGCGCCACAACCTGTTGGCCGTTCACCGTGACGTCGACGTCTTCCATCTCGACGCCAAAGAACAGATTCCCGTCCAGGCGACCAATGCTCAAACGGCCGTTTACGTAGTCGTCGGCCTGGCGGACGATGAACCCGCGCAGCCACTCCTTGAACCAGGTCGTCTGCGACACGATCACCGCCATCGCGGTCACTCCAACGATCAGCGTGGAGATGAACGCGACGACTTGGAGGAATTTGCGTGCGACCGTCATGACCCTACACCCCTGGAACCACCTCTAGAACGCCTGACCAATGCTGAAGTGAATACGCCACGCGCGCGTTTCCGGCTTGCCGTTGACCTTCAGGTTTGGAATGCGATTCAGCTGATAGCCGAAGTCGATACGTGCTGGACCGACAGGGGTGAGATATCGCAGACCTGGTCCCACGGCGTACAAGAGACTCGTCGGGACGTCGACAGATCGGTCGGACACGTTCCCGAAATCGAAGAACGCGACGCCTCCGAGTTTGCCGAATAACGGTTTGCGGATTTCGGTCGAGCCCTCCAGCATCGACAACCCGCCGATCGGAAAGCCGAAACCGCTCAGCGGGCTGACTTCGAAGCGACCCCACCCACGGACGCTCGATGCCCCACCGAGGAAATAGCGCTTGAAGAAGGGCACGCTGGTCTCGCCACCCAGTGCGTCTATCGTGCCCGCGTGAATGCGGTTCGCCCAGACGAAGGACCGACCGACGCGCAGGTATTGCCGCGCTTCGCCGCTCACCTCCCAGTAGTTGTACGTGCCCCACAACCACTTGCCGGCCTGTTCGACGTGTCCCGACAGCACATAGCCCTGATTGGCGTCGAGCAGGTTGTTCGTCGTATTGCGATTCACGTCGAATGCAATCGCTCCCATCGTGCCGCGCGTCGTACCGCGTGGATCCAATCCGAGCGCAATCAGATCGTCCCGAATGCTGAAGTCCTCGAGGCCCGCATTCGTGATGGAGCTACGCTGAAACTCGTTGATCAGCGACACCGTCCAGTAACTCTGCGAGTTCGCCTGATGACGGATCGAGGCGCGGCCGCCCAGCGATTTCAACGAGTAGACCGGTTCGACCGCCTGCCAGGCGCGGCCCTCGAAGTTCAGCGAGTAATGACCGGTCAGAAAAAAGGGCTCGGTGTAGTCGAGCCGCACACCACGATCGAGCGACGACCATTTCGTTTCGACACCAGCGTGCCGGGCGCTGCCGAAGAAATTCAGATGATCCCAGCGCAGCATCGCCCGCGCCTTCTCTTCCGACCCGTAGCCGATTCCCGTCGTCAGCCGCTGATGCTTTGCTTCAGCCACGGTGACACGCGTCGGCACGTCAGGCGATTGCGCGGTCTTGTCTTCCTTCGACTCGATGTTCGCGAACTGGAACAACTCCATCCGATACAGCTTTCGCTGCGACTCGCGCATCTCGCGTCGCGAGAAGATGCCGCCTTCCTGGTACGACAGCTGGCGGCGGATGATGTTTTCTTCGACGCTCTTCTGACCGTCGATTTCGATCGGGCCGAAATGCGCGAGCGCGCCAGGCGTCGCCGCGAACGCGACGTTGACCCTCTTGTCGCCGAGACCCTCCTGAGAGATGTCAACCTCCGCGTACGGATAACCGTGATCGCGCAGCGCGTTGAGCGCACGCTCGCGCGACGCCACCGCGAGCTGGCGATCCAGCGGTCTCTTCGGCTGCAGTGGCAGCGACTCACGCAGGCTTCGTTGTTCGTCGGCTGAGAGCACATCGAACCCGGTCAGATCGACGTCTGCAACCAGCGTCGGCATCCCTTCGGAGATGTGGACGACGACGTCGACCTGGTCCTGCTGGTCATTGAGCTTCACGTCGAAGGAGGCGACGCGCGCGTCCGGAAAGCCGCGATCGCGATAGAACGCCTGGATGCGTTCCAGATCGGCTTCAAACATCCGGCGATCGAAATAGGCTTTGTGCCCCCAGGGCAGACGCGATCCGCGTTTGGTCTGCAGCGCATTGGCCAGCGCGGTCTTGTCAACCTGCTCGACGCCCTGGAAATCGAGCTTGTGAATCTGGATGTCACCCTCCTCGCGGCACCCGGCGAGGAACAGGGCAACGAGAGGGATCAAAAGGGTAAGCGGATGACTTGCTCGGGGCATGGCCACACGGCAAGTCCACACGCCGTGCCAGAACCGTTAGCTGGGGCTGGGGACTCGGGACTAGGGGCTACGGAAGAGCTGACAACGCGCCTTCCCCAGTCCCTAGTCCCTAGTCCCTAGTCCCTAGTCCCTAGTCCCTAGTCGTTACTGCGGGTCGCCCACTTGCGACTGCGAGCATGATTCCGAGGCCGATCGCGATGATTGCGCCGATCGCGAGCCAGACGCCTGGTATCTGCCGCAGGATGCCTGCCTGCCACAGCGCGAGTCCGGCGCCAAGCAGCAGGATGAAATAGCCGATGAGGTAGATCTTCAAGAATCTCATGGAGGAATCGGCTGCAGGAAGAATGCCCGTAGGTATCGGGGTATCGCGTTTCAGGCGTGGTCTAGGTTTCAGGGGCGACTGAATCCAAATCACCCCTGAAACCTGAAACCTGACACCCGTAGCTACTGAATAGTCATCTGCACAATGTGCGCGCGACGGTTCATCGCGCGGCCTGCGTCGGTGCCGTTGTCGGCGATCGGACGCTCTTCGCCATAGCTGACGGTGCGCATGCGGCCGGCAGCGATGCCACGATTGAGCAGATAGTCTCGAACCGCATTGGCCCGTCGTTCGCCGAGCGACAGGTTGTACTCCGCGGTGCCGACGCTGTCGGTGTGCCCTTCAATCGTCACCGTCAACATCGGATTCGCCTGGAGTGTCATCACCGCCCTGTCGAGGATCTGGATCGCATCCGGCCTCAACGTCGACATGTCGAAGTCGAAGTGCACGTCCTCGAAAGTGATCGGCGCGCGACGCATGACGGGGATGGTGATCGCGTTGGTCGCCGTGCCGCCGCGGCCGTCGGTCGCTGTGACGGTGAGCGGATAGTTGCCTTCCTGGTTCGGCGCGGTCCACGTCGTGTTGATGCCGGTCTGCGCGCTGAAGGTGCCCGCCTGCGCGCTCCATGTGTAAACAATGATGTCGCCGTCGGCGTCGGTGGCGGGCGAGCTCAGGTTCGTCGTCTGTCCGGGCTCGAGCGTCGCCGGATTGGCCTGGATCGGCCCGTTGAACGTGGGCGGCCGGTTCGCCGGAGGCGGTGTCGGTGCCGGAGCCGGTGGCGGCGGCGGAGCGGGTGGCAGTGGTTGAGCAACAGGCGCTGGCGGTGGCGGAGGTACAAACGCCTTCACGCCGGGATGCCAGCCGATCCGCACATCCCATCCCCACGACTGGTTCGTCATCTCGCGGCCAGCAACGACATGCGTGCCGGTGTCTCCACTGAACTCGCCACCGCCGTACACGAAGACGCCGTTTCTCGCCTGGAAGACGGCGCCGAACTTGACCGACTGGAAATCAGGAATCTTGCTCGCCAGCGGCGCGATGCTGCCGTCATCGCCACGATACGGCGGCTGACGCAGCACGACGTTGTCGCTGGTCGGCAGCTCGCCGACCCATTCGGCGAGACCGCGCAGGCGTGAACGGCTGCCGATGATGCCGCCGAGTCCCCATGTGAACCCGTTCGACAGATCAAACGGATCCGGATCGGCGCGGAAGACGCCGCCGATCGTCGCGGTCAATTCAACCTTCTCCGCGATCTCTTTGCTTCCGACTCCGTCGATGTGGAAGGCGAAATCGCTCGTGCCGCCCCACTGCGTCCCGCTTGGAAATTCGAGTACAGGACGAATCGCGAGGCTCGCGCCGTCGTCGCGCGATTCGGAGAGGATGCTCCACTTCGCGCCGGCCACTGGCGTACTGCCAAGCGTCTTCGAAAAATTACGACGCAGGTAGGGATAGTTCTGGTCGACGCCAGCGAAGACAGGATCAGACGGCGAAAACACGGGATCCCGAACGCCACGTCGCAAGCGAACGACTTTGAACGAGCCGAAGACTTCGACCCGATCACTGAGACCGAACGCCGCAGTCAATCCGATGTTGTTCACATCGGTGAGGCCCTGTCGCTCGTCCCAGTTCGCGCGAAAGAGCTGGACGGACGCTTTGTGCCTCACCAGCGTTTCGGCCGTCGGTACAAACCAGAGACCCGTGTCGCCGAAGAACGTCGGCAGCGCGGGTCTGGTCTCGGAGGTTTCCTGGGGGCTCGTCGGAGCGGGCTGATTCGGCGAAGGGGACGTCTGCGCCGCGGCGGGGGCCACGCCTACCGCGGCGAGGAGCAAACCGCAACACACAATGCGCACGTGCACACCTCAGATCGGCGAGTCGAATCGAGTCGTGCCGCGTGACGGTGTCGTCAGTCCGCGCGGCGAGGCTCCGCGCCGGAAGCGGAAGCCGCGCTCACAGTATTCACATCTCCTGCCGCGGGGACAACTAGACGGCCTCGGCCGCCACGGCTGATTTGACCGCCCTTACGACCTGCGTTGCGGGCTTCGTCAGGAGTCCATTCGTGCGCGGTGCCTTTTTCATGCGCGGCGCGGCCGCCCTTGCTGGCAATCTCGCGCTGTTTTTCGGGTGACATCGAAGCAAAACCACGTCGTTCCTTCCGCATTGCGTCCACGGCGATCCTCCTCGGGGGGGAAGCGTTGATGCCAAGCGACCAGTGGCCGTTCCACCGACGCTGTGCGCGCGACCTACAAGGCGGATGCCACCCCGGCAGAAAATTTCATGCATTTAAGTGACTGATCGACCGCGACTTACCCCCACCCATGCCAGCGACCATGGGGCAAAACTGACGTGGATCCCTACAGTTGAGGTTGTTCGGCGTGAGGTTTCTATACGGCCTGCTGTCTAAATCAACGGCGAACAGGTTGATCTGACGGCAAGTGTCCGCACGAACGGCGAGACGTTGTACGATCCCGACGATGGCCGATTGCGATCCCACACCTGCTGCGACCCAACCTCCCGCCGGCAATAAGAGCGGCCGGATCGTCCACTGCGTCAAGTTTCAAAAGGATCTCCCCGGACTGGACGCGCCGCCGTGGCCCGGCGAGCTCGGGCAGCGGATCTACGAGAACGTCTCCGTGCAGGCGTGGAAGATGTGGGAGGACCGGATGAAGATGATCCTCAACGAGTACCGGCTCATGCCGTGGCAGAAAGAGGCGCAGGAACTCATCGCCCGGCACATGGAGGATTTCTTCTTCGGCCAGGGCGCCGCGCTGCCGCCCGGATACGTCCCTCAGCAGACGAAGTAATCAAACGACGGCGATTTCACGATCGATGATGAAGCGCAGCTTCGCGTGCGCTGCTCGCAGCGCCTGCTCGACGGCCAGTGGTGTCGGCGCGTGCGCGAAGATGAATCCGAGATAGCTTTTCCCTTCCGGCAGTGGAGTCAGCTTCGTGTCCGGTTTTGCGGTGATCGTCACATCGATGATGGCGGGCACGCGGCGTGCTTCGCTCGCACCTTCGACGCCTTTGTAAATGCCACGTCGGGGAATCGGGATCATCATCACGCCCGACGCGGCGCGCTCGCGCGAAAACCGCGAAACATCCTCACCCAGCGTGTGGCGCAGCAGCACCTCTTCGAGCGAGACCTGCCCATGAGGCGAAACGAACCGCAGCGCCTTCGAACAAAGCCCACCGATTGGACGCGCGGCGATCTCGAGAACGTAGACGCCCTGCTCATTCACACGGCACTCGGCGTGAAGCGGCCCATGGCGCAATCCCATCGCAGAGGCCCCCGCCGCGACCGTCGAAACGATCTCGGACTGCAGGTGCTCCGGCTCGCGTGATGGCGCAAGATAGATGGTCTCCTCGAAGAAGGGACCGTCGAGCGGATCGGGCTTGTCGAAGATCGCCAACAGCTGCAGGCGTCCATTCGTCAAGACGCCCTCGACCGCGTACTCCCTCCCCGGAATGAACGATTCAATCAGCAGCGTACCGTGAGCTTCATCACGCTCCGCTCGTATGTCCGGCTGCTCGACCAGCGCGCGGAGGCGATTGAAGGCGCTCACGAACTCGCACGTGTTGTTGGCTCGAATGACGCCGCGGCTGCCCGACATGGCCAGCGGCTTGAGCACCACGGGATAGCGCACGCTCAATGAAATCTCCGCTGGATCCTCCGTCACTGAGACCGGGCGAAACGCAGGAACGGGCAGGCCGGCCGCCTCGAGCATCTTCCGGCTCTCGAGCTTGTTGCGGCTTGCGAGCGCCGACGCCGGCGGGTTCCCGGGAAGGCGAAAGGCCTCGTGCACCCGCGCCGCGATCGTGACCGGCTGGTCGCCGACGGCAATCACGCCATCGGGAGGCGCGGGGCGCATCGCGTCGACAATGCTGCGAAGCGAGGCGGCCTCGTCGTGAAATCGAATCGGGATCGCCTGGTCCCACCAGGGGTCCTCGAGTTGATCGCAGCGGTCGCTGGCAAACACGAGACGGACGCCGAGCGTGGCGGCGGCCTCGCCGAACGATCGAATCTGATAACCCGTGGTGGTCGCGATGATGAGGACGCGCTTCACACGAGTCGCATGTCCTCGGTCGACGGTTCCGCGCAGCAGTACCAGTTTTCGGAGAGTATCGGAACCGCTCGTTGCGGAGACAGAGTCAGGTGGGGCCGCGACTCACGCCGGGAACGTCTCACGTGAGTCGTGGCCCCACCTGACTCTGTCCCCTCGAAGAAATCGCGGATCGCGTCAAACATCTCAGCTCGCGGAACATTCGGATTGTTTCCAACCCGTCGCATCACCTGCTGCTGCAGCGCGTCGACGCGGGAATCCGGATGGCGCCAAGGCCACGTCAGCGACCCGGGATCGAACTCCCCGATTACGGACTGAACACCCGGCAGCTCCAATAATGGCGAGTTGTTCGTGATCAACAACCGAATGGCAAGCTGAATGGGCGCGACCTGCTCCACGAGCTCGAGCTCATCGAGGGTTTGCAACAGCTCGTCGTACCCTTCGAGCGTCGTCCACGGCGTGAACGCGACAAACGTCGGCGCGAGCGTGATCCCAGCCTCGCGACAGAGGTGAACGGCCGCCAGGAAATCTCCGCGCGTGTGGCCCTTGGCCAAATACTCCAGGACCCTGTCGTCAATCGATTCGACAGCACTTGTAATGAACAGGCAGCCGGTCCTGGCCAGCACCGGAAGCAGCGATGCGTGTTTCAGAATGTGTTCGATCTTGATGGTGGCATCGTAGGTCACCCCTGGAAATTCCACGGCAAGCCGTTCGACGATGCGATGCGCGTGCGTGGGGCCGTTTAGAAAATCAGGATCCCCGAAGCTGACATGCTGCGCGCCGTCGGCAACCTGTTGGCGAATATCCGCAAGCACGCCGTCGACAGGAATCGCGTGGAACCGCCCTTTGTAGACGGGCACGATCGGACAGTGGCGGCACAGGTGCTTGCAGCCGCGCGTCGCGTCGGTACTGCCGACGACGCGCGTCGAGCCGTCGGGCATTTGCAGCCGAGCGTACTGGGCCAAGCGGGGCAAATTGGTGCGATGCGGAACGATGTGCAGCCGCCTCTCCAACTGCTGCGGCGCGAGCGTCTGTGGTTCGCGCGTAGGCGAGCCATCAAGGCCGGCCCCACGGGCGAGCGTAGTCAGTTCCACTTCCCCTTCCGGTCCGAGAACGTGCTCAACGCCCTGGTCGCGCAACCATGCGGCGTTGAGCGGTGCGTACAAGCCGTAGGCAGCAACCGTCGCAGTCGGGTTCACGCGCCTGACACGATCGATCAGCGGCGAGGCGAGCCGTGTCGCCGTATGCATCGGGAGATAAAACGCAACCAGACCGGCGGAGGCGATCCGCTGGTCTGTTAACGGCTCACGCGACGTGTCGGCACAATCCACCTCAATCCCGGCGTCCCGCAACCAGGCGGCCGGTGAGGCCAGGCCGAACGGCTGACGTCCCAGGTCGTAGGTGGAAACGAGAAGAACGCGCACCCCTCTATTTTAGTTATCCTTGCGCATGGCGACGCGAGCGCTGCCACGCCTGGCTGGAACGGACGCGGCAATTGACACTGGATTTTTTGGCCACCCACGTGGCCTCGCCACATTGTTTTTTACGGAGATGTGGGAGCGCTTCAGCTACTACGGCATGCGCGCGTTCCTGCTCTACTACATCACGGCGTCGGTCGCGAACGGCGGCCTCGGGTTCTCCGACGCAGAAGGCGCGTCCATATACGGCACCTATACCGGGTCCGCGTGGGGCGCCGCGATTTTCGGCGGCATCGTCGCCGACCGATTCCTCGGGCAGTACCGCAGCGTGCTGTGGGGCGGCGTCCTCATCATGCTCGGCCACCTCACGCTGGTGTTTCACCCGCTGCCGTTCTTCTATGCCGGCCTTACGTTGATCGTCCTCGGCACGGGTCTGCTAAAGCCGAGCGTGAGTACCCTCGTCGGCTCCCTCTACGCACAAGGCGATCACCGCCGCGACGCAGGGTTCTCGATCTTCTACATGGGGATCAACTCGGGCGCGATTCTCGGTCCGATCATCGCCGGCTATGTCGCGCAGCGGATTGACTGGCATCTCGGCTTCGGCTGCGCCGCCGTTGGAATGGCGCTCGGCCTTGCGCAATACGTGTTCGATCGCCGCCACCTCCAGATCGCGGTCGATCGCATGGCCGCAGAGCGCGCCGCGCGCGCCGCCGAAAAGTCCGCTCCCGATACGAAAGGCTCCGCCGCCTTCACCGCCGCCGAATGGCGCCGCATCGCCGCTATCGTCGTCCTCTTCGGGTTTGCGATTCTGTTCTGGGCGGGATACGAACAGGCGGGATCGACATTAGCGCTGATGGCGGACCGCAACACCCGTCTCGAGGTGTTCGGCTTCCCGTTCCCGTCTTCGTGGCTCCAGAGCCTGCAGCCGATCTTCGTCGTCCTTCTGGCGCCGGTCTTCGCGTCCCTCTGGATAAGGCTCGGTCGGCATGAACCGTCCGTTCCGGTGAAGTTCGGGCTCGGCCTGCTGTTCATGGGTCTCGCGTTCGTGATCATGATGCCCGCCGGTGCCGCAGTCGACGGCGATGCCACGTTAAAGGTAAGTCCGTGGCCGTTGATCGCGTGGAACCTCTTCTCTGAACTTGGCGAGCTGTCGCTCAGTCCCGTTGGTCTGAGCGCCATCACGAAGCTCTCTCCTGCCCGCATCGTCGGGCTGATGATGGGCGTCTGGTTCCTCTCGATTGCGTTCGGCAACAAGCTGGCCGGCTCGCTCGCCGCGTATGTCTCGACGATGCCGCTCTACTCAATGTTCAGCAGCATTGCGGTCGCGCTCATCGTCACGGCTGTACTCATGTTCCTCCTGTCCCAGCCAGTGCGCCGACTGATGGGAGAACGGCAGTAATGGCGCTCGAAAAGTACCGCGAGAAACGCAATTTCAAGGAGAGTCCCGAGCCGGCCGGCGACAGCAAGCTCGCGGCCGAGCGCGCACGGAAGAACAAGGGGATCAAACCGCGTTTCTTCTGCGTGCAGAAGCACCTCGCAAGTCATCTGCATTACGACTTTCGACTCGAGCACGAGGGCGTACTGCTCTCATGGGCCGTGCCGAAAGGTCCTGCGCTCGATCCAGCGACCAAACGGCTCGCAATGATGGTCGAAGACCATCCGGTCGAGTACGGCACATTCGAAGGGGTCATCCCCTCCGGCTATGGCGCCGGAATCGTGATGCTCTGGGATCAAGGTACGTGGACCCCGGAAGTTGACGACGTCGACGCGGCGCTGAAGAAGGGCGACCTGAAGTTCACGCTGAACGGCTACAAGCTCAAAGGCTCATGGGTATTGGTGCGCACCAAGGGCAAGTGGGCTGGTGGCAGCGACCGATCGTGGCTGCTGATCAAGCATCGTGATGACTGGGCGGGCGAGGTGGACATCACCGAGTTCGCGCCGCTGAGCGTCAAGAGCAAGGGAGACTTCGCCGACATCCTCGCAGCCGACGACCCCGACATCTGGATTTCCCATCGACCCGCGTCCGGTGGCGAGGCTGGCGCGATGTTCGAAAACATCATTCGGCGCGCGCTCGAAATGCGAGCTGCGCCGGTCGGTGCGAAAGGTGCGAGGAGGGGTGCGAAAAGTGCGACGAGTGCGAAAGGTGCGACGAGTGCAATAAGTGCGAAACGTGGGGCGGAGGCGAAGAAGAAGGCTACGAAGCGGAGGACGTCGCCACGGGCGTAGGCACCTGCTGAAGCAGACGTGCGCTGAGCACACTCCACACGGCAAATGACAGACGGCGGCGATCGTGACGGGCGATCTCCGTGCACCAGAAGCGGCCCTCTACGACATCCACATCCGCATCGACATTCCCAAGCTCCAGTGGTTCTTTGTGTTCGGCGGCGTACTTCGTCAAGCTGTCCACCGACGGCCGGCCGGTATTGGCAATCACCACGTCGATCGGCCGGCCAATCGACGAGGCGACCCATCGTGCTGATTCAGCTGCCGTGAAGCCAGCCATCCCGCGTCCTTCGGTGAGAAGGTTGGCGATGAGAATGACCGGACCGCGGACATCGGCGAGCGCCTCGCGGACGCCGCGAACGAGCAGCGGCGGCAGGATGCTCGTGAAGAAGCTGCCAGGCCCGATGATCACCGCGTCGAACTGACGCACGGCATCCGCCACGGCTGGATGAATGGCGGCTTGCGGCTCGAGCCAAAGGCGCCGCACCTGATGGCCTCGCGTTTGTCCCGCATCCACTTCGATTTCACCGCGGGTGATCGTCCCGTCGCCGTACTCAGCGCAGACCGACGCGGGCTCGACGCTGACCGGCCAGACTTTTCCCCTGCACCCGAGTAGCACGCTGAGGCCATCGACCGCGGCCAGAAAGTCGCCGCTGTACTGTTCCATCATCGACAGCAGCAGGTTTCCGCCCGTGTGCCCGCCGAGGCGCGGATGATGTTCAAGCGCTGGAAGCCGCGACAGCAATACGCGCCGGGCCTCGCCTTCGTTGCGCGCGAGCGCAAGGGCGCACTTCAGCACGTCGCCGGGCGGCAGCACGCCGAGCTCGTCGCGCAACTGGCCCGAGCTGCCGCCGCTGTCGAACATCGTGACGACAGCGTTGAGATGTAACCAGGGATTGTTCTTCAGGCCGCCGAGGAGGCTGGGAAGTCCGGTACCGCCGCCGAAACAGCCGATGTTCAGCTCGCGGAGCTGCATTGGGGTTCATTTTAGTAAATCCCAAATCCCAAATCCCAAGTTCCAAATCCCAAAACTTCACATCTCAACATGACGCCGCTTGGGATTTGGGGGTTGGGATTTGGAATTTGGGATTTGCTAGTTACTGGCTCGACGGAATGCGATGTTGACGTTCATCTGCACTTCGATCGGAACGCAGTTCAGCAGCGTGGAATCAAATTCCCATTGACGCACCGCGTCGATCGCCGCGGGTTCGAGCTCCGGCCGATCAGCCTTCACGACCTGCACGTCGGTGACGGAACCGTCAGTGCCAATCGTGGCGACCAGCTGCACGTCGCCGCTGACGCCTGGATAGCCCGGGCGCACATCCTTCACCTTATGCGGTGGTCGAATGTTTCCCCCGACAGCGTTGGTCGCGCCTGGAGCGCACGGTGGATTCGGTCGCTTCTTCACCGCGTTGCCGCTCTGACGGCTGCTCGTCACCGCGCCGTCATTGCTGGTGACCGTGACCGCTTCCTGCAGTTCGCTCACCTGCATCTTCAACGTTCGATCCAGTGACTGGCCGTTGAGGGTCAAGGGCTCAGACAGACTCCGGAAGCCGAGCAGCTTCGCCTCCAGGGTGTAGTCGCCGGGAGGCAGACCGACCAGCTCGAATCGTCCGTTGCGGTCCGTTTTCGTCTCGTGCCTCACGTCGCGACGTGCATCGGCAATCGTGATCGTCGTCGCGGGAAGCACACGATCCTGCGGATCGACGACGGTCCCGGAGAACGTCACGAACCCGCCCTGGGCGAAGGTCGCGATTGGCAGTGTGAGAGCGACAAGCGCGAGGGCTGATGCGCACCGGCCTACTCGCGTGATGGGACCTCGATCGAGACCGGTGTTCAACATCGCACGGACTCTCCTTTCAAGGTTGGAGGCGCGGGCCGCCATTGCCGGGGCTGGAAGCCAGGCTTGCCGATGCCGCCCGAAACTGCGGGCCAGCTCCAGCAGCTCGGTCGCGTACACGTGACTCTTCACACCGATGTTCATCACCGCGTCGTCGCACGCCCGCTCGCTCTCGTAACGCAGACGCGCGCAGGCAATCCAGAACAGCGGGTTGAACCAGTAGATGGCCTTGCACAGCTCCGCTGCAGTCTGCACGAACCAATCGCCACGTGTGATGTGCGCGACCTCGTGTGCCAGGACGACATCGACCCGCTCCCGCGGCCACTCGTCGACATCGGCGGGCAGCACGACCTTCGGTTTCACGAAGCCCCAGGTGACGATGACGGCACGGCGAGTGCTGCGAACCATCATCACCTTTCGCCGGAGGCCGAAGACTGCGGACACGTGGTTCAGCGAGTCGATGATCGACGGGGAGACGCGCGCGTGCGATGACCGCAGACGCGTCAATCGAAACATCCCAATCAGCAGCAGCAACAGGTTGAGCAGGATGCCGAAACACCAGACCGGCACGACAGCGGCGCGAATGAATTCGCGGACTGCGAACGATGATCCGGCTGCCGGCACGGTTGCGGTCGCGACGCGGGCGCCCGGGTCAGTCACTGCACTGATGGAGACGTCCACGACCGTGCCGCGTCCGGACGCGGCAGCGGAGGACGAAGGCAGGCTCCACGACGGTGTGAGAAGTCCGACTACCGGAGCCGCAGCAGCGCAGAAGACCGTGGACGCCAGGATCCAGTGCCGCACCGCCGCCGACCGCCGGCGTAGCGCACACGCGGCGACGATGCCGAGCGTGAGAATCAGCGACGTCTTCACGATCAGCGCCATCAGCAGCATCACGCGCCGTCCTTCCTGGCTCGCTTGATCAGGTCTTCGATGCGATCGAGCTGTTGGTCGGTGAGCCGCGACCCTTCGCCACCGAGGAGCGCCGCCACGGCTTGCTCCACCGATCCTTCGTAGAAGGTCTCGACGAGATGTTTCAACGCTGAGCGCCGAACGGTGCCTCTCGGCACCGCGGGGCTGTAGACATAGCGCTGGCCGTCCTGCTCGTGCCGGACGTGCCCTTTCTCTTCGAGCACTCGGAGCTGCGTGCGCACCGTCGAGTAGCTCGAGTCGCCGGGAAGGTCCTCCATCACCTCGGCGGCGGTCGCGCGGCCGCGCCGATAGAGGATGTCGATGATCTGCCGCTCGCGGCGGCTCAGGACGGCATGGAGCGTTTTGACCATGATGTTATTTTTGTAGCACGTGCGAGATAAATAACACCAAGCCGGCCGGCGTGTCAAGCGTTGACGTGCAAGAGCACGGGGCCGTCGGGTGCGTCAGCGAGGAATCAGGGCAACTTCCAGCCGATCCAGTGACACAGCGCACGACCCATGATCCAGTCCTTGTCCTCGGCGGACAGCCAGTCGAGTTGCTCGGTGAAGAGCGTCACCGCTTGTCGCCACGGACACGGCAGGCGCGTCCAGTCCGTACCCCAGAACATACGCTTGGGACCAAACGCATCGTAGACACGACGAATGTGCGGGTGCAGATCCGGAAACGGATACGGCATCGTCGAATGGCAAGGCAGCGCGGATGCTTTTACCGCGACGCTCGGATAGCGCGCCAGGCGGCACACATCCGCGAGCTCGACGAACGCCAGGTGCCCACGCGCGTGGACGCCGAGCGCCAGGTGATCGATGACGAGCCGCAGCCCCGGATGTCGCGCGGCAATCTCTTCGATCTTCCTGACCGAGGTCGGTGCGTACACCATGACCGGGATGCCGCAACGCTCCGCGATCGGCCACAACCAGTCCGCCGTTCCTTCAAACAGCATCTTCCGATGTTCGGGAATATGAAACGTGAGGCGGATGCCGAGCATTCCCGGTTGATTTTTCCAGCCGGGAACAACCGCGCGGCTTTCGGGGCGCTCAACGGCGAGGCGACCCATGGCCGCGAAGCGATCGGGATGTGCCCGCGCCGCTTCCAGAACCAGATCGTTGTGATCCCCTTCCCACGATGGCGGAATGAGGACCGCGCGATCGACACCCGCTTCGTCCATCGCCGTCAGTACCATTTCCTTCGTGACCGGGTACGGCTTCTGCGCCTGCCCTGCGCGTCCAGGCGGCCAGGGCCGATCCGGCCGATCAGCTGCCCAGATGTGAACCTGTGAATCGACGATGACCATCCGTGCGCGGAGCATACCTGAAACAGGACAACCGCCATAGAATCCAAAGCATGTCGCCGCACTTGTCTCCAGCAGCCGATCGCATCGTCAACGCGCTGCATGCAATCTTCGGCCAGCGGCTCCGATCAGTGGTGGCGTACGGTCCGCAGGTAGAGAACGGAGGTGCCGACGTTGCCGAGCCGTTGTCGTGCCTGGCGCTGGTCGCAAACCTGACAATCGCCGACCTGGAAGCGTCGGCGGCCCGGGCGCACGAGTGGACCCGTCATCAGATTGCGACGCCGCTGCTGCTCCCCGAAGACGAATTCCGCCGGTCGTTCGATGCATTTCCTCTCGAATACGGTGAAATTCTTCGCGCGCATCAGGTGCTGTTCGGCGCCAACCCCTTCGACGGCATTTCGATCGAGCGCGCGGACTTGCGCCGCGCGTGCGAAGCGCAGATCAAGAGCCACCTGGTGCATCTTCGCGAGGCCTACATCGGAGCTGCCGGCACGCCGCGCGCCGTCGCCGATATCGTGACCGCGTCTGCCCCCGCATTCGGCGCGTTGCTGCGCAATATCGCTCGTCTGAACGGTTCGGTCGAAAAAGACTGGGCGGCCGCGACGCGCGAAGGGGCGCGCGCCGCGCAACTGGCCGACACCCTTGTGACGAGCATCCTGACGCTGGAGAGGCCGACGGGAGTCAAAGCGGTAGACGCTGCGCGGCTCTTCCCCGAATATCTCGCGGCGGTCGAACAGCTGGCGCGCTACGTGGATACATGGCGTTGACCACGAAGATCGCGCAGGTCACGACATTCGCCGCTCTCGTGGTTTTGCTGCTGGCGGCCGTCGCCAGCGCACAGGAACTCCCGCCAGAGCTGACGCAGCCTGTCAACGACTTCGCGCACGTCATCGATCCGCAGAGCGCGCAAACCATGGAGGCGTTCATCCGTTCGCTGCAACAGGCCAGCGGCGACGTGGTGGTCGTTGCCACGGTACCCACCTTCAAGCCGTACGGCGACATTCGCGAATACGCCGTGAAGATGTTCGAGAACCACGGCCGCGGCATCGGCCAGCGCGGACGTGACAACGGCCTCCTGATTCTCCTGGCGGTCAACGATCGCCAGGTCTGGGTTGAAGTCGGGTACGACCTCGAGCAGTTCATCACCGATGGATTCGCTGGCGAAACGAGTCGTCAGTACATGGCGCCCCAGTTTCGCCAGGGCGCGTATGGGCCGGGGCTTCTGGCGGGCGTGTCGCGCATCGTCGCTCGGATTGCGCAGGGGCGAAACGTCGTTCTCCAGGGTGTACGACCGGAGCGCGACACGGCGCCTGACGTCGGTTCCGGCGGCAACGTCATTTTCGCGTTGCTGATGCTCTTCATTCTCTTGAGTGTCATCGGTCGCACGAGGAGGCGCCGACGGTTCGGCGGCTGGGGTACGGGTGGATGGAGCGGCTGGAACAGCGGCGTCGGACCGTTCGGAGGAGGCTACGGTGGCTTCCGCGGCGGAGGCGGCGGCTTTGGTGGCGGCTTCGGTGGGTTTGGCGGCGGACGCAGCGGAGGCGGTGGTGGCGGCGCGGGGTGGTAATCTGTTCGCATGACTCGACACGTGCGATCAACCGTCGTGCTGGCGCTGCTGCTCACCGCGGCGACGATGTCCTCCGGGTGCTCGTACAACCGGTTTGTCGGCCAGGAAGAAGCGATCAAGACGCAGTGGGCCCAGGTCGAGAATCAGCTTCAGCGTCGAAACGACCTGATCCCAAACCTCGTCGAGACGACGAAGGGGATCGCTCAGCAGGAGAAGGACGTCTTCGGCCAGATTGCGGATTCGCGCGCGCGCCTCGCGGGTGCTCGAACGCCGGAAGAAACGATTCAGGCCGCCAATCAACAGAGCGCTGCCCTCGCTCGCCTGCTGGTGGTCGTCGAAAACTATCCTCAGCTGCGATCGAGCGAGACATTCAATCGGCTGATGGACGAACTGTCAGGGACTGAGAACCGAATCGCCGTGGAGCGGATGCGTTACAACGAACGCGTGCAGGAGTACAACACTGCGCGGCGTCAGTTCCCTGCGAACGTCACCGCAGGCCTCTTCGGTTTCAAGGAGTACCCGCTCTTCAACGCTCCGACGGCGGCCGAACAAGTGCCCAAGGTGAATTTCGGCAAGGGAACCAACTGATCGTGGCTCTCGTCGACGCGTTGCTCCCAGAGTTCGATCACGAGATGGGAGTGACGCGCCGGGTCCTCGAACGGGTGCCGGAGGACAGGTTCGCGTGGAAACCGCATCCGAAATCGATGTCGCTCGTCGAACTATCGACACACGTCGCCACGATTCCCAGCTGGGGCGTCCCCACGTTGAACCAGCCTGAACTCGACCTTGGCGGACAGAACCTGAACACGCCTGCATCCTCGCGTGCCGATCTGCTCGCCCGCTTCGATAAGAACGTTGCCGATACGCGCGCGGCATTGGCCGACAAGACCGACGCGGAGATGATGGTCGTGTGGTCGCTCAAGACGAATGGTCAGAAGTTGTTCACGATGCCTAGACTGGCCGTCTGGCGCGGCTTCGTCGTGAATCATCTGATCCACCATCGCGCGCAGCTTGGCGTGTACCTGCGGCTGAACGATGTGCCGGTGCCCGCCATGTACGGTCCGAGCGCCGACGAAGCGCCGAATTTTTGAAACTCTCCGCAGCAGTTGTCGCGGGCTTCCTCGCCTTCCTGATACTGGCGACCGCTAATGGCGCCGGATATCGATACGGCGTCTCGGACGGGGCTGCTTACGTGCCCGCAGTCATGCTTGCGGAGAACCCTGCGGCATTCCCGCGCGACGCACCGCTCATCCGCACGCAAGGGCAATTCTTCGTCGTCGACGAAGTCCTCGCGCTGATCGGCCGCGTAACCGGCGCGTCGATGGAGTCGCGGTTTTTAGCGGCTTACCTCGTTGCCGTCGCGGTGGTGTGGATAGGTGTCATTTGGATTGGGTCCGCGTTGTATGGAAGGGAAGCACCGCGTCCTGAGAGGTCCGCGCCGCATCTGACTGGCCTGTGGCTCACGATCGCGCTCGCCGCGGTCGTGACGCTTCGCCACCACATTCCGCGAACGAGCACGAACTCGCTCGAACCGTATTTCCACCCACGCCTGCTCGCATTCGGGTTGGGCATCATCGCCGTCGCGGCCTTCCTTCGCCACCGGAACGTAATGGCTGTCGCACTGGTCGGCCTCGCCGCAATCTGCCACGGCACAACCGCCTTGTGGTTCGCGATCGTGATTGGCACCTCGCTCATGGTCGTTGACCGCCGCTGGCGCGTACCTGGATTTGTGGGTGGCGCCGCAACTCTGGCGATGCTGGCATGGGCGATGACGGCTGGTCCGCTCCGAATGGCTGCATCGTCGATGGATGCCACATGGATCGACGCGCTTGGCGGGCGCAATTTCATCTTTGCCAACGAGTGGCCCCTGTGGGCGTGGGCCGCGAACGTAGGGCTTCTGGGTGCATTGTGGGTTGCGCATTACGTGCGCCTTCGACGCGGCACGGCGAGCGCGCGAGACGCGGGACTGGTGTGGGGCGCGACGGCCCTCGTCGCCCTGTTCCTGGTGACGTTGCCTCTTGTCACCGCACACGTGGCCCTGGCCGTCCAATTCCAGTTCTCGCGCGTGTTCTGGGTCGTCGACTTTCTCGCGGCCCTGTACGTCCTTGCCGCAGCCGGCGAGGCGTTACGTCGAACGCGCGTGCTGACGCTTGCCGTCGTCTTGCTGACCGCGTCCGTCGCACGCGCCACCTACATCATGTGGAGCGAACACCCGGAACGGCGTCTCTTCCAGGTGTCGCTCGTCTCGTCTCCATGGATGGATGCCATGCACTGGATTGCCAGCCAGCCGCTCAACGTTCATGTCGTTGCGGCGCCCGACCACGCGTTCAAGTACGGCGTCAGCGTGCGTGTGGCCGCATGCCGCGACGTACTCCTTGAAGACGACAAGGACTCTGCGGTTGCGATGTACTCTCGCCCGATTGCGGAACGTGTCGTCGAACGGCGGAAAGCGCTTGCGGATTTCAGCAGTCTGACGCCTGCATCCGCGCTCGAACTGGCAACACGATTCGGCGTCGACTATCTGGTCACGGAAGCCGCGCTGCCGCTGCGGGAGGTCTATCGCAATGCCCAGCTCAGGATTTACGCGCTGAAGCCAGCTGGTCCCGTGTCCTGATCCAGAGTTCGTCGAGCGCGCCGGGACGACGCATCTTCGTAATCCAGACCACTTGGCCCATGTGCGCCGCCGTGTGGTGGCTCGCGTGCAGGAGAATCGACGCGATTGTCGTCGACTTACCCGTGCGGTCGGTCCGTTCCAGCAATCGCGTCGCATCGAGGCCATCGAGCACTTCACGCATCATCGCCACCGTGTCGTTCCACGAGCCGATCACAGCCGCGCGATCCGGGTTGCCCCGAGCCGTGAATTCCGCAGCGCGATCGCGCTCGATGGACCGTGCGCCCACGCCGTATCCGATGTACAGGCGGTTCGAGCCGATCACATGCAGCATGATGTTGCCGAGCGCGTTACTCTTCTCGTCCGGCCGCCACCACAGGTCCTCGTCGGTGATCACCGCGAGGCATTGCCCGATCTGCGTCGGGTAATCCTCCACCATGCGCGAGCGAGTCAGGTGCAGCAGCGTTGATTCGAGCGTCCGTTCCATGAGCGGATGATAAGCTGGAAAAAACCTGTCGATGTTCACGCCCACTTCGTTCCGACCACGGTTCACCGGCGGCCACAAGCAAACTTTGTACGCATGGGCGCGACCCCGGCAATTTTCCCGCCTGCCCGCGCCCGTCGAGCGGTACTTCGACGTGGCTCCCGACGCGCGCGTGCTAGCCCACTATCACTTCGGGGGCGACAAGCGCGGGAGGGGCGGGACGGGTGCAGCGACCCTCATCCTGCTCCACGGCCTTGAAGGCTCCAGCATGGCGCATTACATGCGCGGCATCGCCGACAAGGCGTGGGCTGCCGGCTGGGACGTCATTCGGCTCAATCAGCGCAATTGCGGCGGCACCGAACGGCTGGCGCGCGGTCTCTATCATTCCGGTCTGACGCACGATGTCCGTCATGTCGTGCGCGAGCTCATCGAGGGCGATCGGGTCCCTGCGGTCGCCGTTGCCGGCTACTCACTCGGCGGAAATCTGACGCTGAAGTTGGCGGGAGAGCTTGGTGAGGCGTCGCCGCCGCAGCTCATTGGCGTGTGCGCGATCTCACCGACGATGGACCTGCCGGCATGTATGGAAGCGCTCGAGCGGCGCTCAAACTTCGCGTATGAGTGGAATTTCGTCCGTAATCTCAAGGGCCGCATGCGCCGCAAGGCCGGCGTGTTTCCGGGTGAATTTTCGCTGGAACCTCTGAGACGCATCTGGACCGTGCGCCAGTTCGACGAGGCCTACACGGCGCCGCATCACGGCTTCCGCGATGCCGCCGATTACTATTACCGCGCGAGCGCGTTGCGTGTCGCCGATTGCATCCGCGTGCCGACGTTGATCATCACGGCAGAAGACGATCCGTTCGTCCCTGTGTCGAGTTTCCGTGATCCGGCGGTGGCGGGCAATCCGCATATCACCGTCGTCATCACACCGCACGGCGGCCACTGCGCGTATGTGGAGCGAGGCGATGGGGAGTACGACGGCTACTGGGCCGAGCGCGAGATTGTCCGTTTCATTGACTATCAGTTCGCGCGACGCCGAGATGCTGCACCAGCAGCTTCGCAAACTCCGGTCCCTTCCCTTCCTCTTCGTGCTTGAAATAGACGAAGACGTCCCGGCACGCTGACGTCTTCTCGCGCATCACGTCGCCCCACCGTGCGATGTCGTCCGGCGTGTAGCCCTCGTCGCGGAGACGGAAGTAGGCGTAATCCGCCGTGACGACGACGGGCGTCGACAATCGCTCACTGTCCGCAACGCACAAGGCAAGGTTCCGCCTTCGCAGACGGTCGTAAATCTCTTCGTCCAGCCAGGACTCATGACGGAACTCGAATGCCGCGCAGACTCGCGGCGGGAACGCGTCGAGAAACGCATCAAACAGCGCCGCATCCTTCTTCAGGTTCGGCGGAAGCTGAAACAGCAGCGCGCCGAGCTTTGGGCCAAGGGTCGCGGCGGTTTCGAGAAACTGGCGGACCACATCACCGCAATCGCGCAGCCGGCGGTCGTGTGTGATCCGCCGTGGCGCCTTCAAGGTGAGCTTGAAATGCGCCGGCGTCGCCTTGTTCCATCCGTCGAGAATCTTTTCGTTCGGTGCGCGATAGAACGTGTAGTTGATCTCAACCGTGGCGAACCGTTCGGCGTAGTACGGCAGCATCTTCGCCGACGGCAGCTTCTCGGGATAGAAGCTGCCCTTCCATTCGGGGTAGTTGTACCCGGACGTACCGACCCAGACATTCATTCGCAGCGCCTTCCCTTCACGAACCACGGAGACACGGAGAACACGGAGCCAGTCATTCCTCACCTCTGTGTCTCCGTGCCTCCGTGGCCCGTGAGAGCGAAAGTTGTTACAGTTTATGAGATGAAGTCGCTATTACAGACGGTGTTCGTCGTCGCGATCGCAGCCACCGCGTGCAATCGCGCGGCGCCGACCAAGCAGTATCAACTCACCGGCCAAATCCTCGATGTCAAACCTGACACGAACGAGGTCCTCGTGAGGCACGAAGACATTCCGGGCTTCATGCCGGCGATGACGATGCCTTACAAGGTGGAGGATGCGAAGCTGCTTGCAGATAAGCAGGCCGGCGATCTCATCACTGCCACGCTCGTTGTCGGCGAGACGACAGCCCACCTGTCGAAGATCGACAAGACCGGTCACGCGCCGGTCGCGGATGCGAGTGGTCCTGCAATCACCGATTCGCAGATCCTCAAACCGGGCGAACCGGTGCGCGATACGAAGCTGGCGGACGAGAACAACGGGCCGCGGCCGCTCACCTCGCTGAGGGGACATCGCGTGGCGCTCACGTTCATGTACACGACCTGTCCGCAGCCGGATTTCTGCCCGTTGATGGATCGCAATTTCGCGGCGGTTCAGAACGAGATCAAGAAGACGCCGGGGCTCGCGGACGTGCGGCTGGTCTCGGTCAGCTTCGATCCGACGCACGACACCCCGGCGGTCCTGAAGACACACGCGAACGCATTGCAGGCCGACCCCGCAGTCTGGCATTTCGTGACCGCCAGCACGGATGACATCAAGGGGTTCGCCGCGCAGTTCGGCGTCATCGCGGAACCGAGCGACGAGAGTCCCGCCATCCTCACCCACAATCTGAGCACCGCCGTGATCGATGCCGACGGCCGGCTCGTCAAGATTCGCCCTGGCAATATGTGGACGCCAGCCGATCTCATTGCCGACCTCAAAGCGGCTCCCGCTCCCGCGCACTGATCCGGCGACGGCGCCGCAGCTCTCCTTCACATCCACCGAACGGCGGATTGTCGAACGTCTGCGAACGCCGCTTGCAGTCCAACGCTGGTTGAACTCGCTGCCGTACAACCACGAGCAACACGGCGAGACACTGCGCAGCTTCCGGGGCGTGGTCAGGCACGGCGCCGCGCATTGTCTCGAAGCGGCGCTCTCGGCAGCGGTG